>Ga0256840_1000189_pt1 | contig 59161 bp, 64 predicted proteins | sample 355202metaG_FD_185969 | JGI IMG/M metagenome (GOLD analysis project Ga0256840, IMG submission 185969) | Hydrothermal vent microbial communities from Mid Atlantic Ridge, Atlantic Ocean - 355-202 | ecosystem: Environmental > Aquatic > Marine > Hydrothermal vents | place: Atlantic Ocean: Mid...
ACTTAAAAAACTCACAAAAATACACCAAGGAATAACGAAGAGTTTAAAGTCTAAATTGATTGATGATTACTTGGTTAATTATAACAAAAAACTATAATTTAGCCTCACAGATTTTTCATTACGTCTATAGTTATCCATATATTGACAAAACGGCGATATTCGCCTATAATAAGTAAAAAATTAAGGACAACTATGAACCAGCAACAAATGCATAAGCTCCTAGATGTACCTGAACGTACACTAAGAGACTGGAAGACAGGCAACAGAGACAAACTGTATAAGCTACTAGAAACACTAGATTATGACACAGCTCAACGGTTACTTAATATGAATAACAATAGTGACTTAAAAAAATTACTTGAAAATGAACAATACTATGCTTCATTAAGAGACTTTGAAAAGAATCTCTATGAAGTGCTTGTATCAGGCAGAGACAGTAAAGTATGGCTTGAACTCTCTCGTGATACTAGCTTGTCCAAAGAAGCTAGAACAAGAGCGGCGTACCTGTATAGTTTTCTAAGCAATAAGATAACCCAACTCTCTTTTAAAACTAAAGTAAATGTTGGTCTGTACCATGGTAATATGAATGATACAGGCAATGGGCTAGCACGTTTATATGGACTCAAAAATGGGTTAGATATGGCTAGGTTTAATCAGTTTAAAATGACGGGTAGATTTTAGTGATAGCCACGAGCTTTAAAGAAGCCATCATTGACATGATGGCTGAGATAGCCAAACAGATACCAGACTCACATAAACAAACACCTGTAAAGGCATATCTTACAGGTGGTGGTGCGGTGCATTATTATTGTAACAGTAGAGTCTCCGATGATGTAGACTTGATTATGCAGTTTTCGGTCAAAATACCTGAAGACCTTTTTGTGGTGTGGTTAAACGATGAAGGTACTTTAGAGCAGGTGCATTATGACCATACATATAACAGTACTTTTGGCTTGCTCCATGAAGACTATGAAGACAGAGCCGTACACATGATAACATATAGAAGATAAATTTGAAATCAATCTGCTATCACCAGTAGATTTGATTATCTCCAAGCTTACACGCTTTGCACAAAATGATGAAGAGGATATAGCCAATATCGTCAAAACAGGTAAGGTAGATAAAGATGAACTTTATGCGTTGGCAACAGATGCTATCAATGTAGGTGTTGGTTTTCAGAAGAACTTTGTAGAGATAAATTTACAACATGTTATGGAGATATTTGAAGATTTGTAGCCACATACTGTTACACATATATACAAGCCTGTAAAATGCATAAAATTTGCAAAAGTGCAGAATACTAAAGTAAATTCAACATATGGTAATGCTTATTTTGGGTAGCAATAGGGTAGCAAAGTAAAAAATAGTGAAACTTAAAAAATGTCTTTGTTGTCGCTGTAGTCGTTGTTTGTGAGGGTTATAAAAAGTAGATGGTGCGATGAGATAATCCGAACTTGTCGTATATAAGGGCTTTAAAAGGGATGAATAAAAATACCCCCCCTAAATAACCCCCTAAAAGTAAATCCCTAGTGTGGCTTATGCTCTTTTTTGTCTGTAAGCTGTACAAGTATGACTGCACCTATAGAAAATGCAAGTATGACTAATGCAGATATAGTTAAACTACTCATCTTTAACTCCTTTGTTTATGAGATATAGCCCAAGTCCTGAAGTAATAGAACCGATAAGAAGAGGTAAGATGTGAAAATCACTCTCTTTTACCAAAGGTGCTATAACTGCAATGGCTATAATAATTTTAGATAAGTCAAGTATCAACTTGCCTAACTCTTTGATTGTTTCTTTTTTTATTAGGTGATTATATCATAATAAATTAAACCATATTGCACCGTATGATAGTATATTATAACACATACTCCCAACACTGCTACTTCTCAGATATGCTTTTCACATCATCTAACACCTCAACATTTACGATTTTATAGCCAGTATGCAGATAGACTTTTATTTTCATTTGATTAACTCCTAAAATGGTATCTCATCGCTTTCGTCCATGTTTGGCAGTTGTGGGCTTGGTGCTGTCTCTCTTGGTGGTTCTGTGTACTGCTTTTGTGTTGGTGGTTGTGTGCTTGGTATTTCACTTTGTCCGTTTGACGGCTTGGAGTCAAGCATCGTAAGGTTTTCTACACTCACACTATGCTTACTTCTCTTTTGTCCGTCTTGGGCTGTCCACTGGTCAAGCTTAAGCCGTCCGTCTAGTTGTACCTTTGAGCCTTTGCGTAAATACTGGTTGGCTATCTCAGCAGAACGCCCAAAAAAGGTTACGTCGATAAATAGTACCTCTTCTTTTTGCGTACCGTCTGCACCTTTAAACTTTCGAGTAGTAGCTATAGCCGTGTTAGCTATAGCACTTCCACTCTGTGAGTATCGTATCTCAATATCTTTGGAGAGATTACCTAAGAGTATTACTTTATTGTACATTTTGCACCCACTCTCTTTGAAGTTTGAGCTTATACTCTCTTAGCTCTTCGTTCTCTTCATTAAGTAGGTTGTGAATAGCCCTTAACTCTTCAAAAAATGAGTCTAGGTTATGCACTATGTCATCTTCTTTGCTAATGTCCTTAAAGTATTGTAGGCTCTCTTCGGAGGTAATGGAACCAAAGGCTAAAAGTGCTACATGACTTCTAGTGACTACTTGGTCTAAATTTCCTATAACTTGTCTGCTATCTACTTTAAAATCTTTTGACATAAAAATCCTTTGGGTTGAGGTCATACGACTTCGTAAATCTCACCACTTGCTTTAAGTGTGAGTAGTGTTTTTAGGTTAATCATTCTGTAACCACCTTTTGCCATGTCGTAAACTGTTACGAGGTTGTTTTTTGCACTAACTCCGTTTTCTCCTCCTTGTAGATTTTTACTTACTGCTATACGTGCTACCATCTTTCGAGTGCTTCCATCTTTTTTGATGAACTTTGCAGCGAATATCTTACCTTGGGTGTCGTGTATCACTTTCAATGCTTTAAATCTTGATAGTTGCTTCATAGGTTCTGCTCCTTTGTTTAAAAGTGACTGGGTAAACTCATGGCTAACCCTCTACATAGAGAATACAAAATGCAAAGAACTAAAAACGCTTCTCAAAGAAACCGTCTGTAATAATGATATAAAGTAAAGTACCACCACAAGTTACCACCACCCCCACTTGGTAACTTTGTGGAAACCTCACATAACTTGTAACACAACACGTAACAACACCCCTAAACGCTGTACATATAGTAAGGCTTAGGCTTCTATGCTAAACGTGTTATAAAATGAGGGGTACCCCCTAAAATTGGTTTTTGTCAAAGGTTAGTAGGAGGTTCGGTGTATCTTCTCTCCACTTCCTAGCGATTTACACGCCCCTACCTACACCACTAAAGTTTAGTAAACTTTCAAAACTCTAAAAGTTAAGTAAGTTTCAAACCTCACGTGTAGTTATGTATCGCGGTTCACACTACCCGTACTCGGTTTATTCTTTCCAAAGAACCTATACGCTTTTACTCTCCTACTGCATAGACTAGTTCGCTCTCTACATCATCAAAGGTACTAAAGCACTCTGTACGATTAACCCCTTTACTGTCTTTGGTCTGTATGATAAACTTATCCGTATCTCTAAAGCCCTCCGTATCTAAGTAATTATGAATTGATACAATAGGGTTACCTAGATACTCTTTGCCCTTATACTTCATAACTAACTTCTCACACTTACTATTGAGATACCACTCTTCAAAGGCTGCTAAAGTCTCAGGGTGTTTCTTTTCTAGTTGCTTTCTAAGTTTAGCTTTATAAGCACTTTCATTACTTGCATTCATACTCAACTCATTTACAAAACTATGGACTTCTTTTTTAAGTTCATTTCCAAAAATAGAAAAGTAAATATTATTAGAGGGATATTCTCTCTCTTCTCTTTTGTCTATTTTCTTTTGTTCTATTTTCTTTTGTATGCCTTTGTCAGCTACTACCCCTTGCCTTTGTGAAGTACTAGGGTAGTCTTTGTCAGCTACTAGGTGGTCTTTCTCAGCTACTAGGGTAAGACTGTATCTATTGTAAGACTTTCCACCGTGCTTTGCTGTCTGCTGTGTAACCTTGATAAGCTTCTTTTTTTTCATGCTTGTTAAGGTTCTTAAGCATTTGTCTTTACTTATGCCAGTAGCCTTGACAAACTGTGAGAGACTGATACCGTCGCTCTTCTTACCATAGCCTATCGTTTGCCTTGCTATGTGCATAATGATACGGAACTCATACACGTTGAGGTGAGTATCATCTAGTATGATGTTGGGTATCTGCGTATAGTTCAGCTCTTTCTTTGCCATGCTCTTACCTTACCTCTCCACTATCAGCATCATTAAAATCATTTATCCACGCCCACGCTGTAGCATTGCACACGCCCCAAACATCAGCGTAATATCTTGTAGAATAGTGCTGTCCTAGTTCTGTATCATGTATGTATGATAGAAACGCCATAGCCTTAAATTTTCCACGTGTGCCGCGCTCCTTAGTTTCTTCTACATAAACGGCATCATACGTAATGCGAATGAGATTAGCTTTCATCAATAGCCACTTGTATTATATGGGTTAAATGTCTCATCATCAGGAACATTTGGCACATATAAATCACCATCTGTACTAACTACTTCTACATTTTTAATACGACGTTGCGTGACTCTCAGCTTTGGAGGTATAGGCTTGGTCTCTGTGGTGACTGTCTCATACTCAGCCTTACCTAGTGTGATAAGTAGCTCTTCTATCTCTTCTACTGATACCAGGTACTTAAGCTTTTTCTTTTCTTTGGTCTGAGACTCTTTACCCTTGGAGATAGAAACACTCGAGACGATATGCCCTCTCAGTTTCTCCACGCCCATTTGTTCTAAAAACTTTACGCCCTCGGTCTTGATGTTCTCAGTCTGTACCTCATCTTTCTTGATAAGCTTCTTCAATTCCTCGATATAAAACTTCTTAGAACTGATAGACTGTTGCAGATTGTCAAGCGTAAAGCCTATGTAGTCAGCGATACCCTCTTCAAGTGGTCTAGCTTCTTCTTCTAAGGCTTGTAACTTCCAGTTCAACACTTCCACTACCTTTGGGTTTTCTTCAAGTGTAGAGTGCTTTTTTAGTGTGAGATTATTTTCCATCTTTTGCCTTTCCTTTTTTGTCTTCAAGCTTTTTAGCGTCCTCTTCTTCTGCTCTTTGCTGTGAGAGTTTGCGTAAAAGGCTGTTGATGATTTTCGCTGCTTCATCTTCGTATAGGTCTACTAATCTATCCACACCATAAAAGTTGAGATAATCATCTATCTTGGTATCGGTCTGCTCTAGCATCGTGTGGATTGTCTCTCGTTGTGAGGGTAGTATGTCTTTTTGTGGTAGGTACTTCTTAGGTAGGCTTGGGGCTTTCCAGTAAAAGACTTTTTTATCTTTGGTGTAGGCTTTGGTGTAGCCGTCTCTCTTCTCGGTTGTACAGTCAGCCCAAAAAGTGTCAAGGTCATAGAGGTATCTACCTATACCCCCACATAACGGCTGCTCTTTTCATCGCTCCACTTAATCCCCCTTTGGTACTCTCTACGGCTGTATTGTCGCTTCCATCATATTTGGTCACCCATTCATCATCTATCTTGATGCTAATGCCACATAAAGCACCATCGCCCACGCTGTTTGGTAGTAGCATATACTCGTTACGCCATGCTCCTACCCCTACAACTTCATCAAGTCTGTTCATTATGGCTCGGTTGTCTATGTAGGCTAACACCATAGCCCACGGATTACCGTCCTTACTCATGCCATTACTTTGTACCCTCCACTCTAAATCGGAGAGAGTAAAGGGCTGTTTTAGTTCTCTTTGTATCTTCTTTAAGTTCATGCTATTACCTCCAAAGGTAGTTAAATTAGAGGGCTTCTACCTCCTCAGATTGCTAGATTTTTGACATAGCTATAGTGTGGTCTTTTTGGGTAACTCTTTTTTAGCTTTTGTCGTTAATTGTTTGATTTATTATGAGTATTTTGGTAGAATATAGGCTCTTAAACGTATTCCCCTCTTTTACTCTGTGGTAGCTTTTGGCTACTGCATCATTCACGGTGGCTTATCTGCTGTAGCTATCATGCTATCACCTCTCTTGCAATATAGATGAAGTCCTCAAAGTCCACGGTCATAACCATATCTTTTGGGTACGTCTCGTTAATCACGCTTAGGGGCATCTGTACCAACCATCGTGATGTATTAGGTATGTGGTAAATAAGTGTCGGTATAAGTCCGTCTGTAGCTTGGGCTATAGTCTGCTTCCACCATGCGTTGATATTTAGCTTCTTATGGTTTTTAACCTCTATAGCAAAGTTACCAACGCCTATGATGTCAAAACCTCCCACGGCTGTCTGAGCGTGATTTCGCATCGCATCATTAAAGCCATGCTCTTTGAACATATTGACTAAGGTACGTTCTGCTGTAGCTCCCTTGGTTCTCTGCATAGCTCCCATTTTAGGCTCTTGATACAAGATTGTCTAAATCACTCTTTTTAAATACTGTGATACGTGGTGATAATCTTATCGGATTGAGCCTACCAGTCTTCGAGTATAACCATACGGTGGAGATTGCGATACCTAAATATTCTGCTGCTTCTTTGGCTCTGAAATTTTGCTTATGTGGGTTTTGTGTTTCCATATTCTTAACCTTTTTAGTGTGTTGGTATATAAGCTTATGGGTGTATTGTAGTGTGTTGTATGGTGTTGTGTAAAATTGTGTTTGTAAAAAATTATTTACAAGTTAGCTAATAGTTGATTTTGATGATGTGAAGCCTTAAGTGAAAATTGTACATTTACTATTTCTAAAAAATCTTTTATCTCGGATTTTGTAGGCTTTTTGTGTGGATAGTAGGTCTCTCTAGTGAATATTTCAAATTCTTGTTTTTTTAAATCATTTATCATGTCCGTTAATACACAATATGTATCATACATTCTTTTTCCATCTTCTGCATCTTTTATAATGTCAACTCTTGGGGTATTGGTATATAGTGCAATGGTTGTTGTGTATTCATCATTATAATTATTGCGTTCTTCTAGTGTCGGCTCTTTCATTTTTGGGATTTCTATATCGCTATAGCGAAAATACTTATAAAATATTTTTTCATGTATTATTCTTCTTGTCTTTTCTAGTGCTTTAACGTCTTGGTCAAGTTGTATTTTTGGCTGTGTAGTTGTCTTGTTAGGTATTTTGTTACGATATGAGTAGAAAGCATCAATCCCTAAACAATACATATATATTGCTGTTTCTAAAATTTCTATTGATATATCATGATATTCTTTAGGTATTTTATTTAGATATTCTCCATAAGTAACTAAAACATCTACCTTGGTATTGACTGTTTCATTTTTATATTTTTTCAGTTCATCTGTTAATTTGCTAATAAATGTAATTTTACCCACGCTTCACCCCCTCCAAATAATCAGCGTACCACTCTAAAAGGCTTCGCATCTGCTCTACATAGTTACTTTTATGTGTGTATGCTCTCTCAACTTGTCCGCCTACTTGATGGTCAAGCACGGCTTCTTTCACTTCAAATGATGCTCTATGCTCCTCTTGATGTGTTTCTATCAAACTTCTAAATGTACCCCTAAAGCTGTGTTGGGTTTGCTTCATGCCCTTACTCTCATCTGTATAGCCCATTATTCTTAGTGCTTTGTTCCCACTCTCTTTATTTATAGGCTTGTCAGATATAGAGAAAATATACTCATTTGCACCAGTAAGCTTGTGTAGTGTCTCGAGTATGTCCATGGCTTGTGGTACAAGAGGTAACACAAAATCATTAAGGTTTTTGTCTTTGACTTTCATCTTCTCTCTTGGTATGGTCAAGGTCTTAGCTTCAAAGTCCACATACTCCCACTTTAGCGTTACAAGTGTAGTAGCTCTTAGCATCGTATAGACTAAGAACTGCAAAGATGCTTTTACAATGATATTACCCTCGTAATTGTCAATAGCATTCAATAACCCCCCTAAAATCACCTCATCAGTCACCTTAGCAAAACTCTTGGTTTTGTGAGAGGGTAGAACTTCATTACTTATTTTTGTAATGATATTCACTTCACAGTAGCCACTGGTAACGGCAAATAACCAAATGCGGTCTAAAAACTGTTTAAGTCTCTTTGCTGTGTATTCTGTCTCTTTGGCTACCTCTTTAAGTAGTGCGGTGATTTCAAAGTGTTTGATGTGACCTATAGGGGTTGAGGTCTCTATGTGCCTATTGAGTGAGTATTTAGCATAAGGGGGTAGTAATGTTCTCTCGAGTAGTGAGCGTGTCTTCCTTGCAGTGTAGGCACTCACCTTTTTTTCATGCAGCACTAACCATTCATTTACCACTAGATGCAGTTGTGAGCGTTTTTCAAGTTCTGTGAGCTTTACCGCTTCGGTGGCTATCTGCTTTTCTTGCTTCTTTTTTTCGCTTGGGTCTATGCCCTCAGATAAAAGTCTTTTGAGTTCGTCTCTCTTCTCTCTAGCTTTTGCAAGAGTGATAATAGGATAACCCCCTAAAGCATACTCTTTTTCTTTATTGTTAAATCTATATTTGAATTTCCAAAGTTTAGAACCAGTAGGAGTGATAAGTAAAATTAACCCCCCACCATCATAAAGCTTGTACTTCTTTTCTTTCGCTGTAGCCTTGCGTATCGTGGTATCTGTAAGCTGTGTGGTTTGTCTAGCCATGGCATAACCTCTCATGTCTTTAAGGGGTGTTAAAATGGATTTTAGGGGGGTCATACTTCATCGAACCAGTCAAAAAGTAAAAAACCCCTTATGAAACCCCTTAAAGAGTATAGCTTATGTTGCATTATGTTAGACTGTATGATATAGTAAAGGGGCTTTAAAGCTCGTGTAGTAGGGGTTTTGTTAGATTTTATGAGATTGTATAAATATGTAGTGTGGTGCGGATGAGAGGACTCGAACCTCCACGCCGTAAAGCACCAGATCCTAAGTCTGGCGTGTATACCAATTTCACCACATCCGCATGTGATTGTTTGAACGAAACAATGTAAAAGTGGTACACCCATTAGGATTCGAACCTAAGACCCTCGCCTTAGAAGGGCGATGCTCTATCCAGCTGAGCTATGGGTGCACAGTAAAAATAATAATAAATAACAAAACTGATACATTAATGGTACGCCTGAGAGGACTCGAACCTCTAACCCTCAGATCCGAAGTCTGATGCTCTATCCAATTGAGCCACAAGCGCTTCAATTATAGAGTGGTTACTCGATTAATAATCAATGGGGTGGGCGACGGGACTCGAACCCGCGACAACCAGTACCACAAACTGGCGCTCTACCAACTGAACTACGCCCACCATAAAAGTGTTTGGTTTACTTATTTATTACAATGTTAAAAAACTAAATGGTCGGAGTGAAAGGACTCGAACCTTCGACCCCCTGGTCCCAAACCAGGTGCGCTACCAGACTGCGCTACACTCCGTAACTTTATAACCAATGTTAAAAAGGAACGCAATTATAGTTAAAAGCTTTCTATTTGTCAATAGTAAATATAAAAATAATGTATAAAATCAAGAAATTATCTAAAATCTTAGAGGCTAACTACTTTCAAATATAAATTATGTATAATAAACACATTAAAGTAAGGGACGATTTATGGATATGCTATTTGAAAGTATAAATGGTTTTTTGGGAAGTATATTCTTCTTTGACGTATTGTTTGGTTCCATAGAAGGGACAGTATTACCTTTTATAGTTGCGTGGCTTATTATGGCTGGTGTTTGGCTTACAGTGCGTTTTGGGTTTATCAACCTACGTATGTTTAGACACTCGTACAGAATCATTACAGGTAAATACAAAACAACTGATGACAAAGGGGAGACAACTCCTTTTCAGTCTCTCACAACAGCACTTTCTGCTACTGTAGGACTAGGAAATATCGCAGGAGTTGCTATAGCCATCTCTATAGGAGGACCAGGAGCTACTTTCTGGATGATTCTTGCAGGATTTTTAGGCATGACTTTAAAGTTCACAGAAGTCACACTTTCTCAAATCTACCGTGAGGTACGTCCAGATGGGCGTATCATGGGAGGAGGGATGCAGTACCTTTCCAAAGGCTTTGAAAAAAAAAGCATGAAATCACTTGGTAAAGTACTTGCTGTTTTCTTTGCAATCTTTACTATAGGAGGGTCTCTAGGTGCAGGAAATGCATTTCAAACTTCACAAGCTGTAGGTATAGTTGCTGAGCACATACCTTTCTTTGAGCATAACCCTATAGTTTTTGGACTTATCTTAGCTTCTATTGTTGGACTTGTCATCATAGGAGGTATTAAACGTATTGCCACAACGGCAGAGAAAATTGTCCCAACCATGGTAATCATCTACCTTTCTGCTTCACTTTGGATATTGCTTGTCAATGCTGCCCAAGTACCTCAGTCAATCGCACTTATATTTACTGAAGCCTTTGCTCCTACTGCTGTAGCTGGTGGCATCATCGGAGTCATAGTGCAAGGTTTTAAGCGTGCATCTTTCTCATCTGAAGCAGGTATGGGATCGGCAGCTATTGTCCACTCTACTGCCTCTGTTAAGTATCCTGTTAGACAAGGTTTAGTCGCATTGTATGAGCCTTTTATAGATACTATCATTATCTGTACTATTACTGCACTTGTCATCATCACAACAGGGGTCTATGAACCTAATGGAGAATTTGCCCACCTTATAGAAGCCAGAGAAGGAGCAGCACTTACTGCTGCTGCCTTTGGTTCAGTTATCTCTTGGTTTCCACTTGTTTTATCTGTTTGTATTATCTTGTTTGCATTCTCTACGATGATTGCATGGTCTTATTATGGAGAAAGAGCGTGGACATACTTATTTGGTGAAAAATATACACTTTTGTATAAGCTCATATTCGTGGCATTTATTGTCATTGCTTCTGTAACATCTGCGAAGGTACTCTTAGACTTTTCAGATATGCTCTTCTTTGCCATGGCACTACCAAACCTCATAGCCTTGTATGTATTACAAGGAGAAGTCAAAGAACATTTGAAGAGTTACTTGGAAAAGTTGAAATCTGGGGAACTCGATAGAGAGAGTATAAAGTAGTAAATAAGTTGAAATGGCTTAAACCATTTCAACACCTTTTTCACCTTTGGCTAATGCACCGATGACATATCCATCGGTATTGGCTAACACGGCATCTACATCTTCAGGTTCAACTACCCATACCATACCTACGCCCATGTTAAAGGCTCTAAACATTTCATCTTCTGCGACATACCCCGCCATAAATTCAAAAATAGGAAGTATGCGAATACTGTCTTTATTTACCACAGCTCTCATGCCCTCAGGCAATACACGTGGAAGGTTTTCTACTATACCTCCACCTGTGATGTGGGCTAGTGCTTTTACATACTGCTTGTTTGATTTGTAGTCTTTTACGTAAATACGTGTTGGTTCTAGTAAAGTTTCCACTAAAGGCTTACCTTCAAACTCAGTTTCTAAATCCATACCTAATTTCTCAAAAAATATTTTTCTTACAAGAGAGTAACCATTTGAGTGTATCCCAGAACTTGGCATAGCAATAAGTATTTGACCTTCTCTTACATTTGCCACGGTATCCATTTCAGAACGTTCTGCTATGCCTACAGCAAAGCCTGCAAGGTCAAAGTCATCATCAGAATACATTCCTGGCATCTCTGCTGTCTCACCGCCTACAAGGGCACATTCTGAGCGTCTGCATCCCTCAGCAATACCTGCCACGACATCTTTAGCATTTTCGGGAAGTAATTTACCTGTTGCATAGTAGTCAAGGAAGAACATTGGTGTACCGTTGTTACAAATGAGGTCGTTGACACACATTGCCACAAGGTCTATACCCACAGTGTCAAGCTTTCCACTGTCTATGGCTATGCGAAGTTTTGTACCAACACCGTCGGTTGCAGAGAGTATCACTGGCTCTTTGTATCCTGTTGGCAAGGCATATGCCCCTGCAAAAGAACCGATGCCCCCTATAACATTTTTATCAAACGTTGATTTGACATCTGCTTTGATGGCATCTACAAATGCATTTCCTGCATCTATATCTACCCCTGCATCTTTGTATGAGATATCTGACATTAGTTACTACCTTTAGTATTGGTTTCTTCGCATGAAGGGAATATTTTTTTAAGTACAATGATACCTGGGCACCATCCGGTAAGTCCTGCGATAACTAGCATCACCATCATACCAAACTGCAAAAGAAATGCCATTTGAAGCATAAGCTGATCACCACCCATACCTATACCCGCTAGCCCAAGCACAAAACCAAGTATGCTTGCTTGAATGAGACGCTGTATCTTTTCCGCACACATATAAAATCCTTCATGAAAAATTGTGCGTATTATAGCTAAAAGTATTTATGAGTTTAATTTACGCCCTAACTTTTCTTCTACTGCTGCCACTTTGTTGTTGAGTCTTCCTACGGGACCTTCTCTCCAGTCTATCTTTATGGAACTATAGACACGTCCACAATCCTTTTGTAGTTCTTTATAAGCATTATTAATTACTCTTAATACTTCTTCAACACTCTCTCCTTCTATAATAGTGCCCATAGGTGTAAGCTGATACGCTAAACCACTTTTGTCTACGATGTCTAATACTCTTGCTACAAAAGCACTCTTGCTTTGTGTTGCCTCTGTGGGAAACATAGAAAATTCTACTAATGCTGACATGATTTATCCTTAATAATAATATTAAAGTATAATACCCTATGAATAATGAAAAGATGATAATCATTGGGGCAGGGGCTTCTGGACTTTGTGCTGCTATAGTCTCTGCAAGGGCAGGGAAGAGTGTTACTTTACTTGAACAAAACAACAAAATAGGCAAAAAAATCCTCGTCTCTGGTAACGGAAAATGTAACATAGACAACAAATACATAAGCCCGCATAGGTTTCATGGACAAAACCCTGCCTTTATAGAAGAGCTACTCAAAGGTTACGACTTTCAAGTAGTAAAAAAGTTTTTCACATCCATAGGGCTAGAACTCATAGAAGGCAAAGAGGGCAAGATGTTTCCTATGTCCTTACAAGCATCTTCGGTGGTAGAACTTTTAGCGTATGAAGCTAAGCGTCTTGGAGTAAAAATACTCTGTGACTGTGAAGTAACAGGCATTGCGAAGATAAGTAAAACATTTACTATAGAAACTTCTCAGGGTACTAAGACCTGCACCCAACTTGTCATGGCTTCAGGCTCTCCTGCTGCTCCACATTTGGGTGGCTCTAACGCTGGTTATGCTTTTGCAACTAAGATGGGGCATACACTGGTACCAAGACACCCAAGCCTTGTACAGCTCTGCTCAGATGAGCTATGGGTAAAAAGCTGTGCAGGCGTTAAAGTAGCAGGACTTGCTAAACTCTATGCTAACGGTGAGTACATCACAGAAAAAAAGGGCGATTTACTCTTTACCAACTACGGCATAAGCGGACTTGCCATACTAGACCTAAGCCGTGAAGTAAGCACTAGACTAGCCAACTTCGACTACTGCGAACTAAGCCTAGACCTCATGCCTGAACTAAGCAAAAAGAAACTCACTAATTTACTACTGGGTAGGGTACAAGAAAACAGTGAAAAGCCATTAAATTTATGGCTACAAGGTGTCCTAAATAAAAAACTCATACCCATTATACTAGAGCAGTCCAAATGCAAAGTACGCACAGAAGATGCTCTCAACAGAAAAGAGATAAACAAACTCGTACACGCCATCAAAAACCTAAAGCTCACTATCTCCGATACCAAAGGTTTTAAAGGGGCAGAAGTAGCCACAGGAGGCATAAACACCACAGAAGTCAATGCACAAACGATGGAGTCAAAACTTGTACCTAATTTATATTTTGCAGGGGAGATACTCGATGTCGATGGAGATAGAGGTGGATTTAATTTTCATTTTGCTTGGGTTAGTGGATTAAAAATAAATAAAACTTAAAGGACACAAATAATGGAAATTGATACAACAATTAATATATCTATACTAATATCTGCTTGTTTAGCAATACTAGGTTGGATGGTAAATAACTATTTTAAACGAAGACATGAAATAACTTGAATACAGACTAGAAGCTTTACATTCATTCATCCCTGCGGTAGAAGAAATAAAATTATTATTAGAAACAGGCAAAGAAAATAATCCTGATTTAGTTAGGGAGTCTCATGTGAAATTTCAACTCTATGGCACTCAACAAGAAAATGAAATTTTTGATACGATGGTAGAATTTGGAAAGAACAAGAAAGCTAAAGAGGTTTCCATTCAAGCAGAAAAACTAATAAAAATTGTTTTGCGTGAAATTAGAAATGAATTAAAACTACCAAAACTTAAATAGTCTTTTAGTTTGCTGTAGATTTGGGTGAAGGGGTGCTAGTGAAATGAGAGAGCTTACTTGTAGTAAGTGACCGAATGGAACGAGCCCATTCAGCCAAAGATGCGGTGAAATAAAAGAACTATTTAGAGTTCTTTTTGTCTCTTGCCATTCTCTTTCTCTCATTCGCATCTAAAGACTTCTTACGGATTCTAATAGACTCTGGAGTAATCTCTACTAGCTCATCATCTTCTATCCACTCCATGGCTGACTCTAGTGTAATCTCTCTAGGCGTAACCAGTTTGATGGCATCATCAGCTCCTGAGGTTCTCATGTTTGTAAGAGCCTTCCCTTTAAGTGGGTTTACGTCAAGGTCTCCTGGGCGTGCAGACTCACCAATGACCATACCTGAATAGACTTTGTCTTGAGGCTTGATGAACATTGTTCCACGTGCTTGCAAGTTGAAGATAGAAAAAGCTACGGCTTCACCATTGTCCATAGAAACTAACGCTCCTGGTGTACGGCTTTGTACTGTCCCTGAGTATGCTCTGTACTCTAAGTAAGAGTGGTTCATGATACCCTCTCCCTTAGTGTCAGTTAAAAACTCTGAACGAAACCCAATAAGCCCACGTGCAGGGATTTCAAACTCTAGTCTTACTGTACCGTCTGGCATAGGTGTTAAGCTTGTCATGTTTGCTTTTCTTTTTCCCAGTTTTTCTATGGCAACACCTTGGAACTCTTCTGGAACGTCAACTACTAGGTGTTCAAATGGCTCCATTTTGACACCATTTTCTTCTTTGGTTACAACTTCTGGACGAGCAAGCATAAACTCAAACCCTTCACGTCTCATGTTTTCTGCCAAAATACCGATTTGGAGTTCACCACGTCCTGATACTTTAAATGATGCATCTCCAAGAGGCTCCATACGCATAGCGATGTTTGTCTCCATCTCTTTTTCAAGACGCTCTTTGATTTTGTTTGAAGTAACGTGTTTACCCTCTTGCCCTGCTAGAGGACCATTATTTACAGACATGATGACTGAAAGTGTAGGCTCTTCAACATGCATAGGGTCAAGTGCCACAGGATTTTGTGGGTCACAGATAGAGTCACCTACATCGATGTCTGAAAAACCTGCGATGGCTACAATATCACCCGCTTCAGCCTCTTCAATGTCTATACGCTCAAGCCCTTTAAAGCCAATAAGTTTAGAGATACGTGACTTAGACTTAGAGCCATCTGCTTTTACAAGTAGATACTCATCACCTTTTTTTACTTTACCATTAAAGATACGTGTAATACCAATACGCCCTACAAAGTTGTCAGAATCAAGCGTAAATACCTGTGCTTGTGTGTCAGCATCTGGTGAACCTTTAGGGTATGGTACTTTTTCTAAAATGGCTTCAAAAAGAGGGGTCATATCTTTGCTCTCATCTTCCATTTCCCATTTAGCATAGCCATCACGAGCAGCAGCGTAGAGTACTGGAAATTCTAGCTGATCTTCATTTGCATCAAGAGCAACAAGAAGGTCAAATACCTCATCAAGCACTCTCTCTGGGTCTGAACCATCTTTGTCGATTTTGTTAATCACCACAACAGGGATAAGTCCAAAGGCAATCGCTTTTTTAAGAACGAATTTAGTTTGAGGCATTACACCTTCTTGTGCATCTACTAGAAGAAGTACACCATCTACCATCTTAAGTACACGTTCCACTTCACCACCAAAGTCGGCGTGACCTGGAGTATCGATGATGTTAATCTTATGGTCGCCATAGTTGATAGCAGTGTTCTTAGAAAGAATGGTAATCCCTCTTTCTTTTTCGATAGCATCTGAGTCCATTGCTCTCTCTTCTACTTCTTGGTGTGCTTCAAAAGTACCTGATTGTTGGAGAAGTTCGTCTACAAGTGTTGTTTTACCGTGGTCAACGTGAGCGATAACGGCAATGTTTTTAATTTTTTGCATGAAATGTCCTAGTGTTATGAGGGGGTCTTCCTCATGTGATGTATGAAAGAGATAGTCACTTACGTGACAAATACCTTTTAATTTCGCGAATTATATCTAAATTTGTTTATAAGTTTGTTTTCACTTTATTATTCTTTCTTGTTTTACTTATTCATCCTCATCATCCGTAATCGTAATGGTGATATCTTGTGTTGCATCCTCTGTAGTAGTATTGCCATCACTCACTGTTGCTGTGAAGCTATAAGAAGTTTTTGTTTCATAGTCAGGTTCTTCCTTAAAGGTCACAACACCTGAAGTACTATTTATATCGAAACTATCTGCATCTTCTCCACTTATTGAATAGGTAAGTGTATCTTCATCGTCATCTGTTGCATCAATATCTATTGCAGAAAGTTGATTTTCTTCTACTTCTACTGTAGCAGATGAAGTAAACGTTGGGGCAACATTTGTAGCATTATCACTCTCATCATCCGTAATCGTAATGGTGATATCTTGTGTTGCCGTAGTATTGCCATCACTTACTGTAGCTGTGAAGCTATAAGATTTTTTTGTCTCATAGTCTGGTTCTATTTTGAAAGTCACAACTCCTGAAGTGCTATTTATATCGAAACTAGCTGCATCTTCACCACTTATTGAATAGGTAAGGGTATCTCCATCTTCATCTGTTGCACTTATCGTGATAGCAGTTGTTTCATTCTCTACTACTGTAGCTGTAGCCTCCGAAGTTATTACAGGAGCTCTATTATCATCACTCTCATCATTTATGATAGTGATGCTTATACTTTGTGTTACATTATTTTCAGCATCACTTACTATTACTGTAGGATTATAGTTTATTTTTCCAGACTCATAATCTGGGGCAATAATAAAGGTAATTTGACCTGTAGTTTCGTTTATATTAAAAGTATCTGTATCACTAATAGCATAAGTAAGTGTATCGCCATCAAGGTCTGTAGCATTTACATCTATTACAAATAATTGGTTTTCTTTTACCTCTACTGCATTTGGTGTATTGATGCTAGGTGTACCATCATTCACATTTGTAATAGTGATCGTAATATTTTGTGTTGCATTATCTGTAACATCATTTCCATCACTTACTGTTACGATAAAGTTATACTCATTTTTTGTCTCATAGTCTGGTGCTGTTTTGAAAGTAACTACACCTGTACTAGAATCTATGTTGAAACTAGCTGCATCTATACCACTTATTGAATAGGTAAGTGTATCTCCTTCATCGTCATCTGTTGCAGTTACAGTAATAGCAGATGTTTGGTTTTCTGGTACTGTAGCTGTTGCACTTGAAGTTATTATGGGTGCGGCATCACTAATGTCTATGATAGTGATAGCAACTTCTTGTATAGCTTCTTCTATGCCGTCACTTACTTTGGCTGTAAATTTATAAGATTTTTTTGTCTCATAGTCAGGTGCTTCTTTAAAGGTCACAACACCCGTACCACTGTCTATATCGAAACTATCTGCATCTTCTCCACTTATTGAATAGGTAAGGGTATCTCCATCTTCATCTGTTGCTACTATAGTAATAGCAGATATTTGATTCTCTTCTACGGTTGCATTAGCTTCTGAAGTAAAGACTGGTGCGTTGTTATTTGCCTTAGGGTCTCTTATGGTAATAGTTATATCTTGACTTGTCTCATTCTCACCATCACTCACTAAAGCGGTAAAGGTGTACATATATTTCGTCTCGCTGTAATCAGGTGCCACAAGAAAACTCACAACACCGCTACTACTGTTTATATCAAAACTCTTAGCATCTGTTCCATATATAGAATATGTGAGAACATCCCCTTCATCTGCATCTGTAGCATCTACATCAATTGCTAATTTCTGTTTTTCATTTATTATATTTGTAGCACTGGAGATAATAGTTGGTGCTGTATCGTTAATATTTTTAATAATCACTGTAATATCTTGACTTAATTCAGCATTGTTATCACTTACTTTTATTGTGAAATAATAGGTTTTTTGTGTTTCATAATCTGGTGTTTCCTTGAAGGTAACTAAACCCGTATCTTTATCTATGATAAATTTATCTGCATCTGTTCCATATATAGAATATGTGAGTGTTCCTCCTTTTACAGTTTCAGCATTTATATCTATAACACCTTTTTGATTTTCTAATACTTCTATTTCATTTTCTGAAGTAAATTTAAGCCCATTAATTGCAATAGAAAATTCACTTGGTATGAGTGACTGGGTTGATGATGGCGTACTACTTCCATCTCCTCCACAACCTAACAAAAATAGCGATGCTGACATATATACAATTTGTTTTATTTGGTTTATTTTCATTTCATCTCCTTCAATACAAACTTATATGCAACACCAAGATTAAACGAATTGGCACTGTAGTCTACTTCTGTTCCTGCACTATCAAAACCTTTTCCTCCATAGATATTTTCAAAGTCCACATAAAACTCTACATGAGGTAAATAACTATAGGAAATCCCTAGTCCAAATTGAAGACCTGTTTCTGCTCTGTCAATACCATCATTTAAAAGATTACTTAGTCTCACTTCACCATAACCCAGCATACCATAAATGCCTAATTTGTTAATTCTATATTGGGGTTTTATGTAGATGGCCTTGGTTGTAAAGTCAGCATGGCTAATATCATCTATATTTGCACCACCATTTGTACCATGTTTGTACTCTAGGTCACCTAAGTGCTTTGTATATCTTCCCTCTATGGAAAGGTAATCATTATATCTATATCCTAGCTGTAAAGTAACTCCATTTGCTTGAAAGCTTTCATTATTACTACCATCTAGTGACAAAGAAGAGAGTGCTGCACCTAAATAAAAATGTACATTCAAGTCCTTTAAGAATGGATGCACTGTAGTGTCTTCATTCTCCTCTATATAACTAAAATCATTTTCTGCATAGGTCATAATGGTTAAAATAAGAAAAATACTCATAAAAAATTTATTCAATTGTTATCCTTTTGTAATCATCTAATGATACTATTATATCTAAAAATTGTGTATAAATAAAAACTCTCTAGCATAAATTTAGTATATCTAACTATATATTTTCTATCACGTTAAAGTGACAAGCCATATACTTCATGATAGGTTTTCATCGCATAACGATCTGTCATCGCAGCAATATAGTCTGCTATGACTCGTTCCTTTTTACGTACTTCAAAAAGCTCTTTTTGGTAGGGGGGTAGTAGGTTTTCATCTTCTCTGAAAGCTTTATAAAGCCCTTTAATACATTGTTTACCTGCATACATTTTTCTTGCTATTTTTTCATGGGTATAAAGTTTATTAAAAAGAAGTTTTTTAAGTCTTTTTAACTGGGTAGCTGTCTCCTTAGAAAAACCTACAGGAAGCTCATCTTTTGCCTCTAATGTGCTAACAATGGGTGTATCTTTACGGTATTTTTTCGCTCCATCTTTAGAATTATAGATGAAGTCTTCCACCAATAACTTGATAAGTCCTGCAACAAAACGATGACGATACAGTTTCTCAGATCTTTTTATACCTTCTTTTTGTACCATTTCATCTACCCGTAAACAAAGTGCGTCTTGAAGTAAATCATTAAAAGTGATAAGTCCATACTTAATACCATCATCTATGTCATGTGAGGTATAAGCTATTTCATCTGCATGGTCTACAACCATTGCCTCTAAACTAGGGTGTTTCTCTAAATCAAAGCGTATATCTAAGCCATCTAAAAAAGGTTTTTTGTAGGGGTAAGAATGCTTAAGTACACCTTCTAGTGTTGCAAAAGTAAGATTAAGCCCATCAAAATCTTTATAACGTTTTTCAAGTTTGGTCAATACACGAAAAGATTGAAAATTATGCTCAAAACCTAAAGCTCTTCCGTCTGCTTTTAGTTGTCTATCAAGTTCATCTCCTCCTACATGTCCAAAAGGGGTATGTCCCAGATCATGAGATAAGGCTATGACCTCGGCTAATGTCTCATCAAGCTCTAACATACGAGAAAGCGTACGTGCTATTTGTGAAACCTCTAATGAATGCGTAAGACGTGTACGAAAATAATCTCCCTCATGGTTTAAAAAAACCTGTGTTTTGTACTCTAAACGCCTAAATGAAGAACAGTGAATCACCCTGTCACGGTCTCTAGCATAAGGGTCTCTAAAATCTTCCTCAAAAGTAAAAAATCTCTCATTCGCTTGCATTGGATGCCTTTAGTATATGTTGCTATAATTATAGCAAATAAAAAGGCAGAGTGATGGAAAAGATAGAAAAATACCATATAGCATATGAAAAACCCAAAGTAACACTTTTACAAGAATCTGGGCTAGGTGTTGCTGAGATAGCTGCACGTACTTGTTATGACTCCTTTGAAAACTCTGAAAATGAATGTGTGAAAAATGCTATGACTTCTATGGATACTGATGCCATCAACAACATAGAGGACTCAAACTTACTTTCAAATCTTGCCTGGGTACATCACCACCACTCTATCATAGAACATGCAACACTCTCTTATCTTGTACAAGGTACAAGTAGAGGTGTGCTTCAAGAACATGCACGCCATAGACTTCAAGCCATCTCAGTACGCTCTACACGTTACACGATGTCATCTGTGATTAATGCCTTTACTGCTTCACTTGAAAGCGATGATGGGTTTACTTTCTTTTTAGACAAGATTATTGCTTTAAATCTATTTGTCATTACTGATACAGAATATTTAAAAATAGAAATACGTGCCATCTATGACAAATTTCGTTTTCAACATGCACGAAATAAAGACTATATCAAAGATGCTGTGGCAAAATCATCTATCCCTTTTATAGAAAAACATAAAAGTGATGCTGAAGCTCTGTTTGTGGCTTTAGAGAGTGGAAAGAAAAAAAGAAATGTTGGAGATAGGTTTAAACATATCGTCTCAGATAACTGGAAAGTAGATATGGTTGTAACCTTTAATATACGCTCACTCAAAAATTATTTTGATCTACGTGACTCTGGAGCTGCTTGGTTTCAGATACAGTGGCTGGCTGAAGAGATGAAAAAGGTAACACCCGTAAAATACTTGAAACTTATAGATAAAAAGTATAAAAATGCTTAAATTGAACATTAGCAAACATAGCATTTTTCTTAAGCTATAATACACAAACAATTAAAGGAAAACATTGCGTTATTTTAAAATTATACTTATCCTACTATGCTTACAAACCACTATTTATGCTGAAGCACTTACAATAGAAAGCATCACTAAGCATATACAAAATTCTTTAGATACACGTTTAAAAGGTAAAAATAAGAATATTGTAAAACATCTCTATACACAATCAAATAATATGCCTATTTGGATAGGCAGAGAAAATAAAGAAAAACTTACACAACTCATTTCAGCACTTAAGAATCCTCTCTTTAATTATAAAAATAAAACTTTTGATCAAAAAGCTATTGGACGTTTATTCTTTCAGCTAGACAACGGTGAAATAAAAGCAAGTAAAAAAGCTGCCGTGTATGCTAGACTTGATCTCATGCTTAGTAATTCCTATATACGTTTGATTCGTTTTATTGTACAAGGAGATGTAGATTGGAAACTCGTACAGAAAAAACTTAAAAGTCTTGAGCAAACAGACAATATAAGTTCACGATGGGAAATGTCACCTAAATCATTTCCAACTGTAAACGCTCTTACTTCTGCAGCCCTTAATGGTAATATAAAAGAGTATTTAATATCTTTACTTCCTATGGAAGAACGTTACAAAAAACTAATTAAACTTCTTAAAAATTATCGTGTAATGAACAAATTTCCAAAAATTCCATACAGCAACAAGCCTTTAAAACTTGGAGACCGAGCTTCACGCATAGAAAATATAAAAAAACGTCTTAAAATCTCTGGTGACTATCCAAAAAACGCAAAAATTAATAGCAAATTTGATAAAACACTGCAAACTGCAGTCATCACTTATCAAAAACGTTATCTACTTAAAGTAAATGGTAAGATAGATAAAACGATGACTTATTATCTAAACCAACCTGCTAAAAAAAATATACAAGCAATTATTACCAACCTAGACAAAACAAAACTTTATCCTAAAAGTTTTGAATCAGAACATATTGAAGTAAATATACCTGATTTTAACCTTCGCTATTACAGAAATAATGACATGATTATGAAAATGGGAGTAGTAGTAGGCAGAATTGATAGACCTACACCTCTTTTTTCTGATAAAATCAAATACATGGTACTTAATCCTACATGGACTATCCCCGATAGTCTCATTAAGCGTGACCTTATTCATGTACTACGAGATAACCCTATGTATTTAGAGGAAAATAACATTCATGTATTTAAGGGGAAAAAAGAGATACAAATAACACAAGATATGCTAGACCCCTATGAACATAGTAAAAAGCGAGTACCATATCATTTTGTACAGTTTCCTGGAGAAAACAATGCACTTGGGCGTGTAAAATTTATGTTTCCTAACAAGTATGCCGTATATCTTCATGATACTGATAATAAATCTTTGCTGAACCGTCGATACAAAATATATAGCTCTGGATGTATACGTGTAGGAAAGCCTTTTAAACTTGTAGATACACTTTTAGAGCATGCAAAAGGTTCATATTCACAAAGTAAAATAGATAGTATTCTTGAAAGCAATGAACCTACAACCATTAAACTTGTCCAAGCTGTACCTGTACACATACTCTACTTTACAGTATATGAAGAAGATGGCTTAGCATTCTTTAAAAATGATATTTATCTTTATGATAAAATCATCGAAGAATCTGTAGCAGGACATAGAAAAAGTACATTTTCTGTACCTAAAAAACGTATGATTTCAGTAAAAAAACAAGGAAAAACTTTATCTAATTAAGTTTTCTTTCTACGCATTTTAATTCTCTGTAAATGCGTAAGTGTTATAGCCATTGCATCTGTAATATCTAATGGTTTTATCTCTTTTTTAATACCAAATAATCTTTTTACCATAAAAGCTACTTGTTCTTTGGTGGCTTTTCCATTTCCTGTAACTGCTTTTTTAACTTGCAATGCAGTGTATTCATGAAAGTAACCTATCTCTTGAAGTATTTTTAAACACAATGCACCTCTAAATTGTGCTAGTTTAATAACTGACTTTGGATTATAAGCAAAAAAGATATCTTCAATAGCCACTTCATCCACTGTATGTGTCTTTAAGATGAGGTCAATGCCCTCAACCATTTCTATTATTTGGGATTGCAACTCTTTTTCTTTCATTTTAAGTAATCCAGCTTCTATTAATGAGAAGTTTTTTCCATCAAAATTTATAATACAGTAGCCTAAATTACGGCTTCCTGGGTCTATTCCAAGTATTTGCATTCACACCTTTGTTCACATAGTGAATAAAACCATTCACATCTGTTTTAATGACGCTATTTTAGCTGAATTTGGATAAAATTCTAAAAGTTATTCACATATAAATGGGGTAAGCAAATGAATATCGGACAAAAAGTACTTTTTGAACTTAAAAAAGAGATAAGTGAAATAGAATATGAACGTTATATTAAAAAGTTAGTTTACGATACTAAAAACTCTAGATCAAATATGATTTATTTTACTGCCCCAAATATGATTGTTGCTAAATGGGTAAAGACCAAGTATGCCGATAAAATAGTTCATCTTTTTGAACTTAAAAATGAAGTAAAACCAGAAATAGAAATTACTATAGGCAAAGTACAAAAGCCTGTGCCTACAAATAAATCTCCTAGTGAAAAAACCTCTTCAAAAAGTACTTATCTTAACCCTTCTCTTACTTTTGATAGTTTTATCGTTGGTAGTTCAAATCAATTTGCCTTTACTACAGCAAAATCTGTTGCGGAAAAGCCAGGAAAACAATATAATCCCCTTTTTATCTATGGAGGAGTAGGTCTAGGAAAAACACATCTTCTTCAAGCTATTGGTAATTATCATATAGATTTAGGAAAAACAGTTATTTATACTACATTAGAACAATTTATGAACTCTTTTACTTCTCATTTACGCTCTCAAACTATGGATAGATTTAGAGATAAATTTCGAGAATGTGATTTACTCCTAATAGATGACATACAATTTTTAAGTAGAAAAGAACAAACACAAGAAGAGTTTTTTCATACTTTTAATGAACTCTATAATAATAATAAGCAAATAGTTATGACCGCAGACAGAGCACCTAATAAAATTGCTGGATTAGTAGATAGGTTACGTACACGTTTTGAATGGGGTCTTATGGCAGATGTACAACCCCCAGGACTTGAAACAAAAATTGCTATTATACAAAAGAAATGTGAACTCGATGGCATAAAATTAAATGAAGAAATTATTAATTTTATTGCTACACATATGGGTGATAATATTAGAGAGATAGAAGGAACAATCATCAAACTGAATGCTCTGTCAAATATGCTTAATCAAGAAATTACATTGGATTTTGCTCAAAATGCTATAAAAGACCAAATTAAAGAGAAAAAAGAGAATATAACCATTGATGATATCACAAAAATCGTCTCAAAAGAACTTAATATAAAGCCTTCTGATATGAAATCAAAAAAACGTACAAAAAACATAGTAAATGCAAGAAGAACTGCCATCTATTTAGCAAAGAATATGACTTCAAACACTATGCCCCAAATTGCTCTATATTTTGGATTAAAAGACCATTCTGCCATTTCACATACTATGAAAAAAATCAATGAAATCATAGACAATGATGAAAACTTTAAAGTACTTTTAGAAGAACTTTCAAACAAGATACATACATATTCTAAAAATCTTTGACAATTAAATAAAAATAACCTCTAAAAACTTGAATGAAAAAAAGATATAATTTTATAAGTGAAGAAATGTGAATAAGTTTAAACAACTAAGTAACACATTCGATAACGATAATACAAGTCATAAAGTAGTTTTTCACATTTTCATGCCAAACTACTACTATCTACTATTATTATATAAAATAAGGACAATAAATGAAGATTAGAGCAAATAAGCAAATAATAGAATCTATACTCATAAATTTACAACCTTTTTTAGAAAAAAAAGATGCTAGTCAAATAACTTCACATATCTTATTTCAAATAGAAAATAATAAATGTGTTATAAAGGCATCTGATTTAGAAATTGGTTTAAAAATAGTAACTGATAATATAAACATAGAAGCTGAAGGTGCTTTTACTGCTAATGGAAAAAAACTTCTTGATATAATTCGTATTTTAAAAGATGATGAAATTAGCTTGGAGTTATTAGAAGATATACTTATCATTAAACAGAAGAATTCCAAATTCAAATTACCAACATTTGATCCAAAATCATATCCAGATTTTCCATCTATCGAAGATAAACCTAAAATTTCATTGGATTCTTTAGCACTTATACAAAATCTTAAAAAAATATCTCCTGCAATTGATACAAATAACCCAAAATTTGAACTCAATGGAGCACTTATAAATATAAAAAATGATTCAACTGATTTAGTAGGAACAGATACAAGAAGATTAGCCATAGCTTCAATATCTGGAAATAATAATGAAGAGTTATCACTTATAGTTCCTAAAAAAGCTATTTTAGAAATTCAAAAGCTATTTTTAGATCAAATTGATATTTTCTTTAATGATACTAATTTAATTATATCAAATAATAACTATTTCTTTTATACTAGATTGATTAATGGTAAGTTTCCTGATTATCAAAGAATTATCCCTACGTCAATTAAACATTCTATATCTCTACCAAAAAAAGATATGATTGATGCTATTAAAATGATTACTACTATTTCCCAAGAAATAAAAATGACTTTACTCTCTGATGCTATCATTTTTAATTCTTTATCATCTGATAATGTTGAAGCAAAAACAGAAATAGAATTAAATACAGGATTAAATGATAAATTTGAACTTTCATTTAACAGTAAATATTTATTAGATTTTATTTCTCAAACAAATAAAAATGAATTTATTATTGAATTTAATGAACCATCACTGCCATTTATTGTCAAAGATGACAATTTTATGACTATCATAATGCCAATTGTTACATAAAAAGGAAAAATACAATAAATGAGTGAAAATACAACAAAATATATTTTCGTTACTGGTGGGGTACTTAGTTCTTTAGGCAAAGGTATTACTGCTGCTAGTATAGGAACATTGCTAAAGCATACAGGAGAGCGTGTAGGTGTTCTTAAGCTGGATCCTTATATTAATGTGGATCCTGGGACTATGTCTCCTTTAGAACATGGTGAAGTATTTGTTACTAAAGATGGTGCTGAGACAGATCTTGATTTAGGTCATTATGAAAGGTTTTTAGATACTTCACTCACTCAAAAAAATAATTTTACTACTGGTCTAGTTTATAAAACAGTTATAGAAAATGAACGTAAAGGTAAATATCTTGGTAAAACCATTCAAGTTGTACCACATATTGTAAATGAAATCAAAGAACGTATTATACGTGCAGGAGAAGGAAAAGATATACTTATTGTAGAACTGGGTGGAACAACTGGTGATATAGAAGGATTACCATTTCTTGAAACAATAAGACAGATGAAGCATGAATTTGGTAAAAAAATTGTCATGAATATACATGTAACTCTTTTACCATACATCAAAACTGCAGGTGAACTAAAAACAAAACCTACACAACATTCAGTCCAAGAGTTAAGACGAATAGGTATTGCACCACATATGTTAGTACTTCGAGCTGAAGTTCCTGTAACTTCAGAAATTAAACGTAAAATCTCTTTTTCTTGTGATGTTGAAGAAGAATCAATTATAATTGCTGCAGATGCACCAACTATTTATAAAGTACCACTTAATTTTTTAGATCAAGATATTTTAACACCAATATGTAAACAATTAGAGCTTGATAATTGTTCTCCTAAAATGGAAGAGTGGAGTGCATTGGTTCATAAAATATTGGTACCAAGCACTGAAATGAAAATAGCATTTGTTGGTAAGTATTTAGATTTAAAAGAATCTTACAAATCTCTTACTGAAGCACTTATTCATGCAGGAGCACATTTAGATACAAAAGTAAATATAAAATGGGTTGATTCTGAAAAAGTAGATGATGATGGTGCTCAAAAATACCTTAATGATTGTGATGGTATTTTAGTTGCTGGTGGTTTTGGTGCACGTGGTATAGAAGGCAAAATAAAAGCAATTGAATATGCTAGAGTTGAAAAGATACCTTTTTTAGGTATCTGTCTTGGTATGCAACTTTCTATGGTGGAATTTGCTAGAAATGTACTTGGTATTGAAGATGCAAACTCTGTGGAGTTTGACGAAAATACTGCTAATCCATTGATTTATCTTATAGATGAATTTATAGATGCTTCAGGTTCTAAGCAAGTAAGAACAAAAACATCACCGATGGGTGGTACGATGCGTCTTGGCGAGTATGAATGTGAAACAAAAGAGGGTTCAAATCTTAGAAATGCTTATGATGCCCCAATTATTTTTGAAAGACATAGGCACCGTTATGAAGCAAACCCTAAATACAGAGAAGCGTTAGAGGCAAATGGCATGGACATTACAGGAGAATCTCATGGGCTTATAGAAGCTGTTGAAGTGGTAGACCATCCATGGTTTCTAGGTGTACAGTTTCATCCAGAATTTACTTCACGTTTACAAAATGTGAACCCTGCTATTTTAGCATTTGTAAATGCTTCCTTAGAACATAAAAATAAAGATGTATAACACATTATCACTCGATAGTTTAGATACGCTTTTACAACAACGTTTTAAAGAGGGTTTTCTCTCTTTAAAAGACCTTCCTCATCCTTCCTCTTTTAAAGACATGGACAAAGCTACAAAACGCATAGTACAAGCCATAAAAAATAATGAAAAGATAACTATCGTAGGAGATTATGATGTAGATGGTGTAACATCCACCACACTTATGAGGTTTTTTTTTGAAGAAATAAACTATGAGATAGAGTGGATCATACCAAACCGTTTTACAGATGGCTATGGACTCTCAGCAAATATTATACCACGTATTTTAGGGACAGATTTAGCTATTACAGTTGACAATGGCATCTCGGCGGTGTATGCTGCGAAGCTATGTAAAGAGCAGGGCATAGAGCTTATCATTACTGATCACCATCTGTTGGCTCCTGAAGTACCTGAATGTTTTGCCATCATAGACCAAAAACAAGAGGCGTGTACTTTTCCTTACTCAGATGTATGTGGGGCTCAGATAGCATGGTATCTCATCGCTTCACTTAAAAATGCATTGGGTATAAAAATTAACATGATGTCTTACATGGAGTTAGTCTCCATTGCTATCATCGCAGATATGATGCCTTTGCAACACATAAACAGAACCATGGTAGAAGCGGGACTTCAAGCACTCAACAAAAGTACAAAACCTGCGATAAAAGCGTTTAAAGAACATGCCCAAAAAGAGACCTTATCTGCAGAAGACATAGGTTTTTTCTTAGCCCCTTTGCTTAATGCTTCTGGACGCATGGAAGATGCTAGTTTTTCAGTAGACTTTTTGGCTTCAAAAAACATCTATGATGCTAGAGTACGTTTGGAAAAACTCATAGACTTTAACACTCTACGTAAAGCAACAGAACAAGACCTCACCTTAAAAGCCTTAGCTCAGGTAAATCCTAAAGATGACGTGATAATAGTGGAGGGTAGAGAGTGGCATGAAGGGGTAGTAGGCATAGTAGCTGCACGCGTGGCAAGACAACATGAGAAACCTTGTATCGTTCTGAGTAACAATGGCGAGGGCATACTCAAAGGAAGTGGTAGAAGTTTTGGAGAGTGTGACCTGTTTGCCATTACAGATAGCTGTAGAATGTACCTAGAGAAGTTTGGAGGACACCAAGCAGCCATTGGGCTTAGTTTGCATGAAAGTAGCTTAGAAGCCTTTAAAACACAGATAAACCTAAATTATGCACAAAACAACTATGTGAAAGATGTCATTGACCCCGATATTTTAGGATATATCTCTTTTTCTGAGATATCATTTGAACTAACCACATGCATAAAAAAGTACGAACCTTACGGACAAGGAAACCCCACACCAAAGTTTATCTCTAAAGAGGTAGAAATCCTCCAAGCAGACACTATGGGTAAAGAGGGCGAACACCTACGTTTCTCTTTTGCACAGGAGGGTATCGTCATGGCAGGTGTACAGTTTAAGACACGTGAAGTCTATGAGGTAGGTTCTGTGGTAGATGTAGTCTATACGGTGAATGAAAATCATTTTAGAGGGAATGTTACTTTGCAGTTGCTAGTGGAGAAGATTTTAACCTAAGCTATAAAACTTAGGTTATAAACTAGATAGGTAAAACGCGAATTTTCTTACTTAGTTTATCTTGTAATGTATTGTCAATAGCATACAGCGTTCCTGCCGTTGAAGAGTCACAGCCAGAACATGCACCTAGATAGCGAATGTAGATGTCTATGTGTTCACCGTTTTCTTTGATATCTAATATTTCCATATCTCCACCATCTCTGATGAGCATTTGCCTGATATGTTTGTCAATCACTGCATCTACTGCTTTGATACGTTGTACTATGGTCATATCATCAAAGTTTATATCATTTTCTGATGGATTACCTAAACTTGCTTTACTTGCAAGTTTTTCTTTCTCATAGGCATCTAAAAGGTCAACAAGATAGACATCTTTTTCTTCATGTCCACCAGGTTTGATACATGATTTACAAAAACCACCTGCTTTAGTGTAATCGGTAATTTGTTCTACTGTAGTTAAGTCATTTAGGCGAATCACTTCTTGAAGTGTATCTAGCGTTACACGTGCACATTCACATACAATGACTTCTTCTTCAAAGCTCTCTATGTCTACACCTTTGTACTGCGATGCTGCTTTTTTGATAACATCGTATGCCATTACAGAACAGTGCATTTTCTGTGGAGGCACAGAGGGTACATCAGGTGTGTCTCTCATAGCTAGCTCTACATCGATATTGGTTATTTTGACTGCTTCATCTACTGTCTTGTCTTTGCAGAGTTCCGCCATGGTGTCTGAGCTTGCTATAGCTGTACCACATCCAAAACTTTTAAATTTTGATGAGAGTATTTTATCTGTTTTTGGGTCTACTGCCCAGTAGAGACGTACAGCGTCTCCACAGCTCTCTGCACCAAAGTCTGCAACGATGAGTTGGGCACCCATTTTCTCTGCCTCTTCTTCGGTAATTTCGCCCATATTCTGTGGGTTGTTCATAAGGTTTGCTACTTTATCGCTGTACTCATCCCAGATGGTACCGCCTACTAAACTATCTATTCCCATAATGTTTCCTTTACATATTCTTTTTATATTATAGTAGGTTAGTGTCCTACAGTTAATCCGCTTTCATGACCTTCTGGTGCATATGCGTATGAACTTGATATACCTCTTAGTCTTGCTACTGCAGCTTGTACAGTTTTTAGCGTATAGTCTAACTCTTCTTTGGTTGTGTAACGGCTGAGTGAAAAACGTATAGCCGTATGTGCCAAATCTTCTGCCGCTCCGATGGCTTCCATTACTGAGTTAGCTTCTAAGTCTTCTGATGCACAAGCAGACCCTGTACTTGCAGCTATGCCAGCACGGTTTAAATCCCATAACATAGATTCGCCCTCAATACCTCTAAAAGAGATGAGGATGGTGTTGGGTGTTCTTTTTTCTCTAGGCGTTACGACAAAAGTATCTTTTATTTTGAGAAGCTCATCTTCTAGCTTATCTCTTAGTTCACGTATCTCTGTCATCTCAAACTTAAGAGCAGAAACAGCGGATTCCATGGCTATTCCCATACCTACAATCCCTGCTACGTTAAGCGTACCAGAACGATACCCTCCCATCTGTGCACCACCGTGAAGTAGGGGCATAAGCTCTTTGCCTTTTTTCACATAGAGTGCTCCCACACCTTTAGGTCCATGAAACTTATGTGCTGAGAAAGTAAGGTAGTCTACATTAAAAGTTTGTACATCTACAGGAAATTTCCCTATGGCTTGTACAGCGTCGGTATGAAAAAGCACACCATGTTCTTCACAAATGTCACCTATCTCTTCTACAGGAAAGATGGCACCTGTTTCGTTGTTCGCCCACATGATGGAGACTAGGGCAGTTTTGTCTGAGATATTGTCTCTCACTGCTTCTACATTTACAATGCCCTCATTGTTTATAGGCAAGTAAGTTACTTTACAGCCCATACTTTCTATCCATTTTGCTGTGGCTATGACTGAGGGGTGTTCAACTTCAGAAACCATAATGTGGTTTTTTTTACCAGTGAGTATATACTCAAAGTAGATAGATTTTAGTACCCAGTTGTTACTCTCTGTGGCACAAGAAGTGATGACTACTGAGTCATCTCTATGTGCACCGATACCTTCATATATCTTTTCCATAGCTGCTTTGATGCCAGGATGTGTCTCTGAGGCAAACGAGTGTAAAGAGTTTGGGTTTCCATACTTTTGTACAAAGTAAGGTTCCATCGCTGTAAATACATGTGGGTCTACGATAGTGGTTGCATTGTTGTCTAAATAAACTTGCATAAATAGTTCTCCTTTGAAAGGAACGCGTCTCTTTCAAATTCCTCTCACTGAAGTTCGCTTTCAGCTCAGGAATAAATTGTTAATTTTTATTAAGACTAAAATAGTCCTATTTAGTTTTATGCATAATACGCGATTATGCTTAATTTAACATAAAAAAGTGTCTAAAAGTGAGATGGAGCAGGCGTGTTAATGAGGTTGTAAAACTCAGATCTTGTTCGTTCATCTTTCTTAAACAGCCCACGAAGTGCAGAACTTACCGTAGTAGAGTTGATTTTCTCTACACCACGCATTTCCATACACATGTGGCGAGCATGAAGTACCACTGCCACACCTTTGGGCTTAATGGTTTTTAAAATGGCATCAGCAATTTGTTCTGTCATTTGCTCTTGTATTTGCAGACGTCTAGCATATACATTTACTATGCGGGGGATTTTAGAAAGTCCTACTACTTTGCCATCTGGTATATACGCCACATGAGCACGCCCTATAATGGGTAGCATATGGTGTTCACACATAGAGTAAAACTCTATATCACGTACCAGTACCATTTCATCATTACTAGTGCTAAAAAGTGCTTGATTTAGTATCTCTTCTGGGTTTTGGTCGTAGCCTTCAGTGAGAAACTTCAAGGCTTTAGCCACCCGGCTAGGTGTTTTGAGTAGCCCCTCACGTTTAGGGTCTTCTCCTAGAAGTTCAAGTACTTTAGTCACAGCTTGTTCAAACTCTTCATCTTTTGTCATCATGATTTCCAATGTTAATATGTTTGTATTGTATCTAAATACAGTTTTAAAATCTTATCATCCACTTTAGAAATGGCAAGTTTTCGTATCTCTTGGGTAGTAAAATAGCTATTTTGCTCAGCATCAAGCTCATCATAGACATACACTTTACAGATGAGCTTAAAATGTGTATAGGCATGTGTCACTTCTCCTATATATTTAGAAGCAGATAAAGGCACTTTTATATTTTCAAAGCCCCATAAGCCATGTAAAAATTTACCCTTACGCTGGGTGAGTGAAAGCTTGTCATTATAGATATAAAGCATGATATTTTCTTCACGTTTAGGAACAACACGTTTTTTCTTTGTAGGGTAGAGCATAGGCTCAACTTTACCTTGGCAGATGCTATTTAGTGGACAGACCTCACATTGTGGGTTTTTTGGGGTACAGACAGTTGAACCTATATCCATCATGGCTTGGTTGTAATCAAAGGGATTTTCTTTATCCACCAAATCATAAGCAATTTCCCATAGATCTTTGTCTGTAGGCGTTTTGAGTTGTTTTAAGCGACAGAGTATACGTTTGATATTGGCTTCCATAATCGGCACAGCTTTTTTAAAAGCAAAGGTAGCCACCGCATGTGCCGTGTTTCTACCAATCCCAGGTAATTCCATAAGTGGCTCAATCTCAGATGGCAACGTAGGGGCAGACCCAAGTGTCTGCCCTTGCACTACCAAAATCCCTGCAGTCTTATGTAAGTTCTTGGCTCGATTATAATACCCAAGCCCCTCCCACATCTTTAGCACATCATCCAAAGGTGCTTTATCCAAGGCTTTCAGCGTAGGAAACTTTTTTAAAAAAGGAAAATAGTAATGTTCTAGTACGGTTTTAACTTGTGTTTGTTGGAGCATGACTTCACTTAGGTAGATGTGGTAAGGGTTAGTTGTATTTCTCCAAGGAAGATCTACCCGACCATTTTTTTTGTACCATGATTGTATATTTCGGTGAATGTTTTTCATTAGTTGATTATAACCATAATCTCAGCTTAATATACGTTTCTAATGCTTTTTTAGATAAAATCACGGCATTATATTAACCTAAAAGGATTGTAGTGAAAGTTACAGTAAAGAAAATAGATGATGCGAATGTTGTTGTAAGTGGTACTTTGGATGCTAAAGCAATGGAAGAAAATATTGACAAATTAGCTGTGCAAGCAGGTAAAGAGCTTAAAGTTGATGGTTTTAGACAAGGTAAAGTACCTCCACATGTAGTGAAAAAAATGCATGGTGAAAAACTAGAGCAAGATGCAGAGGGTGAAGCGGTAAGAGAGCTCATCGATGAAGGGTTAAAAAAAGCTAAGATTAAACCAGAAGAGATGATAGGGCAACCAGCATTTAAAAAGTATGAGAAAACGGACAAAGGCATAGACGTTGAAGTGGAGATTTCTACAAGACCTAAGATAGATTTGAAAGGCTATATGGATGTAGTGCCAAGCTATAAAAAACCTACAGCAGCAAAAAAAGACTTAGATGCAAAAATGAAAGAGTTTGCCCAGCAGCAAGCACCTTATGAGAAAATTGCACGTAAACGTGCAGTAAAAGATGGTGATATGACTGTTATTGATTTTGAAGGTTTTATTGATGGTGTAGCTTTTGAAGGTGGTGCAGCTGAAAAATTTAATCTTAAAATTGGTTCTGGCTCATTTATTCCTGGTTTTGAAGAGCAAATTATTGGTATGAAGTATGAAGAAGAAAAAGACGTTGTGGTGACTTTTCCTAAAGAGTATGGTTCAGAAGACTTAGCAGGTAAAGAAGCAACATTTAAAGTGAAACTTCATGAAATACAAGAGCAAAAGGCAGCAGAGATAGACGATGCCTTTGCTCAAAAAGTACTGAACGATGAAAAAGCAACAGTCGACACACTTAAAGGAAAACTAGAAGAGCAAATTACTTCAGAGGCACTTTCTAAACTTTATAATGATGAGCTAAAACCAAAACTTATAGAAGGATTGGTGAAAAAATTTGACTTTGCATTACCTAACAATATTGTTGAGCAAGAGATAGATGCAAAAGTAAATGCAAAAGCACAGACTATGGATGAAAAAGAACTTGAGACATATAAAACAGATGTTAAAAAACTTGAGGAATTAAGAGACTCTGTGAAAGAAGAGGCTAGAGACTCTGTGAAAGCTACATTCATAGTTGATGCTTTGGCTAAAGAAGAAGGCGTAGAAGTAGATGACCAAGAAGTGATGTCTGCACTTTATTATCAAGCGATGATGTCAGGTCAAGATGCACAAGAGTTGGTAAAATATTACCAAGAGAACAACTTAATGCCAGCGGCTAAAATGGGTCTTATGGAAGACAAATTATTTGGCAAAATGTTAGGTTTTGACAAAAAAAGTTAAGATGCGTACATGCATCTTAATGGTTAACTATTTTAATGTATATTTGAACAGATTTTAAATCTATTTAACTATATATTCAACTATTATTAAAAAGGCAGATTATGAGTTACATTCCATATGTTGTAGAACAAACAGGCAGAGGCGAGAGATCGTACGATATTTATTCACGGTTGCTTAAAGACCGTATTATTATGTTAAGTGGTGAAGTAAATGACCAAGTGGCATCTACTATTGTGGCACAACTTCTTTTCCTTGAAGCACAAGACCCAGATAAGGACATTTACTTTTACATCAACTCTCCAGGTGGGGTCATTACTTCTGGACTTTCTATGTATGATACGATGAACTACATTAAGCCAGACATAGTAACTATTTGTATGGGGCAAGCGGCGTCTATGGGAGCATTTTTACTCTCTTCAGGAACACCTGGAAAACGTTATGCATTACCAAATGCACGCATTATGATACACCAACCTTCTGGTGGGGCTCAAGGGCAGTCTACAGACATTCAAATACAAGCTGAAGAGATACAAAGACTTAAAGACTCACTTAATGAAATCATGGCAAAAAACTGTGGTAAAAAAGCAAAACAACTTGAGAAAGATACAGAACGTGATAACTTTATGTCTTCCAAAGAAGCGGTTGAGTATGGGCTCATAGACAAAGTGTTGACTAAAAGTTTTACATAGAGTTTACAATGGTTAGAGACATATTGGTATATCCTGACAAAAGACTAAAACTCATTTCAAAAAATGTAGAGTCTTTTGATGATGAGCTTCATACGCTTCTAGATGATATGTATGATAGTATGCGTGCTAAAAATGGTGTGGGTCTTGCTGCTATTCAAATAGGTGTTGATGTAAGGGCACTCATCATAAATATACCTCTAGAGGTAGAAGAGGGTGGTCAAGACCAACCTAAAGAAAACACTTTAGAGATGATAAATCCTGTGATTACAGAAGCTGATGGGGTTGAGGTATTTCAAGAAGGGTGCCTCTCGATACCGGGTGTGTATGAAGACATAGAACGTGCTAAACATGTTAAAGTTGAGTACTTTGACAGAAATGGAAAGAAAGAAACCCTAGAAAATGATGGATTTTTAGCTATAGCCATTCAGCACGAGATGGATCATTTAGAGGGTAAAGTATTTATAGAAAAACTCTCTTATACCAAAAGAAAGAAATTTGAAAAAGAGTGGAAACGTAAGCAAAAAGAGGGAGTGAACTTTTAATAATATGTCAATTTGACATCTTTTTTGCCTTTTTTAAAATAGTTATGCCACACTGTTATTATGAATGCAAAAATAGATAGTGGTACTCCACCAAAAAAAACATGTAAAGTAAAACAAAAACCTAAAAATGAATCTATTGTAAATAGATTATCTTGTGCAACACTAGAGGGTGTAAATGCAAAAGTTGTAGAGGTAGAAGCGACTTTTACAAAAGGTTTACCAGGATTTTCAATAGTGGGCCTTGCTTCAACGGATATACAAGAGGCTAAAGAGAGGGTAAAATCAGCTTTGCTGACAAATGAATTTGTTTTTCCTCCACTTAAAATAACCATAGGTTTAAGCCCTAGTGAGATAAAGAAGAATGGTAGTCAATTTGATCTTTCATTAGCACTGCTTATAGCTTTGAATAAAAAGAGTTTTGATGAGGAAGGGCTTTTTGTTTTTGGTGAGCTTGGGCTTGACGGAAGAGTGAAGAGTTCTTCTATGATATTTCCTCTTATCCTTTCGCTTAAGGAGCAAGGGCTTATAAGTAGAGCCATCGTTCCTAAAGAGGCTATAGGGTATTTAAGTCATATCTCTGGAGTTGACTTCATCGCAGTTGAGACCCTTAATGAAGCTATACTTTTATTAGGGGAAGGAGAGTTTTTTAGCAATGTGAAGAAATTTGACTATGATGCAAAGTCTTTTTTGATAGATACTACAATGTATTATTATGAAGAGAAATACGAAAGTAATTTTTCTGATGTAAAAGGACAGATGGTAGCCAAACGTGCAGCACTTATAGCAGCTGCGGGTATGCATAACTTTTTTATGGAGGGAAATCCAGGTTGCGGTAAAAGCATGATAGCCAAACGGCTTAAATATATATTGCCCCCTGTACAAGAAAAAGAGCTTCTGTCCATAGCAAAACATGAGTTTCTAGATGGACAAATACCAGACTTTAAACCCCAAAGACCCTCAAGATCTCCACACCATACAGCTACTTCAGCCTCTATCTTTGGTGGTGGTTCAGGACAAGCAAAAATAGGTGAAGTTGCTTTAGCAAATAAGGGCATTTTATTTTTTGATGAAATTCCTCATTTTTCTAAGGCTGTATTGGAAGCGATGCGAGAGCCATTGTCTGATAGAAAAGTACACATAGCACGTGTCAATGCCAAAATAGAATATGAAGCAGATATTATGTTTATCGCTGCACAAAATCCATGCCCTTGCGGAAACTTACTTTCAAAAATGAAAATTTGCAGGTGTTCTGAAATAGAAATAAAACGCTACGCCAATAAACTTTCTGACCCATTCTTAGATCGTATAGACCTTTTTGTGGTGATGCAAGAGGTGCAAAGTACTGACAAGGCAGATGTGACTTCTGAAGCTATGCATGAAGCAGTAATAAAAGCATTTAAAATGCAAAAAGAAAGAGGACAATTACGACTCAATGGAAAATTGTCAGAGGATGAGATAGAGAAATATTGCATCTTGAGTGAGGATGCAAAGAAGGTTTTAGAATCTGCCATTACAAAGTTTTCACTTTCCCACAGAAGTATTGCTTCGATTAAAAAGGTAGGACGAACAGTAGCAGATTTAAGTCTACATACTATAATAGAAAAAAGAGATGTCTTGGAGGCATTAAGTTATAGAAGACGAAAATAGTTAAACTTGTGGTTTATGTGCAAACGAGCTTGGTAACTATGAACCCACCTACAATTAGCCACACAAACATACCTGTCGCAGTATAGACAGGTGCAAAGCCTAAGCCTTTAAATTTAGAAAATATAGTTCCCATACCAAGGGCTGTCATAGCCATGGTGAGCAAAAAAGTATCTACTTCATTAATGAAATTTACCATTGATAAAGGTAGTAGATGCAGAGAGTTAAATCCTGCAACCATAATGAAGTAGACAGCAAACCATGGGATGACAAGCTTCATTTTCTCTTCTCTTATTTCACCAGATTTTTTTGTGTCCCATACCAAATAAAGACCGAGCAGTATGAGCATCGGGGCTATCATAATAACCCTTGTCATTTTGACTATCACCGCATCATTTGCCATCTCTATAGGAGCATTAGGGATGGATGCAGGTACGGCAACTACTTGAGCGACTTCATGTATAGTAGCACCCACATAAATGCCAAATTGAGCAGGAGACATATGTAAAAAACCTGATGCATTTTTTATGATGGTTTCGTAAAGTAAAGGGTAGAGGAACATAGATATTGTACCAAAAAGTACAACCATAGAGACAGCTATGGCAGTTTTATGTTCTTCAGCTTTGAGTACAGGCTCCGTGGCAAGTACAGCAGCAGCTCCACAAACAGATGCACCAGAGGCCGTGAGTATAGAGGTGTCTTTTTCCATACCAAAAATCTTATATCCTAGCCATGTGCCAAGGATAAGTGTGGAGCTTAGCATAATGAGAGAAACTAAAAACCCATCTAGTCCTACTTCAGCTATTTGCTGGAAAGTGATTCGAAATCCATAGAGTACAATAGCAAAACGTAATATTTTTTTTGCAGAGAAGGTTATGCCAGTTTGCCATGCTTTAGGTGTATTGTTATGTAGAGTATTTGCATAAAATATACCCATTACAATACCTATAACCAACGGTGAGAGACCTAAATGCATCACAGGAGTAAGTGTAGATATGTATGTTGCTCCAGCAGCAAAAATAGCAACAAAAAGAATACCATTGAGAGTACCTTTATAGTTTTGAGGTGAAAAAGCCATAATTATCCTATTTAAACTTCAAGTATATTGATTATTTTTGCAGAACTATACTATAATACTGATACAATCAACAAATAAGTTTTTTTGTATAAAATCATGACTAATAATGAATAAAGAAGGGCGTATGAAAATAACCTTAAGACAAATAGAAATTTTTCTCAATGTAGTAAAATCGGGACACCTTACAAATGTAGCTAAAAGCATGAAGCTTAGTCAGTCTGCTGTATCGATGTCTATTAAAGAACTTGAAAATATTTTAAGTAGACCAGTATTTGATAGAATTAACAAAAAGCTTGTTCTCAATGAAGTGGGACGTGCTTTTCATAAAGAGGTAGACCCACTGTTTCAAAAATTTTCAGATATAGAACATGAGTTTCAAAATTCTGAGAATAAAGGGATGATACGTGTGGGAGCTAGTACAACGATTGTTGATTATCTTATGCCATCTATTATATGTGCCTATATGACAGCGTACCCTGATGTAAAGGTAACGCTTAAAGAAGGAAATACAAAAGACATAGCAGGGATGGTGGAACGAGGAGAAATAGACATAGGTTTTGTTGAGGGGTTTGTGGCAGGGTCTAGCATCATTAAAGAAAAGATAGGGATAGATGAGCTTTTAGTGATTACTGAAAATAAAAAAATAGCAGATGCAAAACCTGTTTTTATAGATGAACTTGCTGATATGCGTTGGGTTTTAAGAGAAGAGGGTTCGGGGACAAGAGAAGTATTTTTAGACTATATCAAAGAAAAGGTAGATGAGCTCAATGTGTTTTTAGAGTTAGGGCATACGGAGTCTATTAAAGGTATATTGAAAAACAGAGAATGTTTGACGTGTATTTCTAAAATATCAGTAGAAAATGAGTTGAGAGAGGGGAAACTTTTTCAAGTTAATGTGAAAAACTTTGATTGTAAAAGAGACTTTTTGATGATCTATCATAAAGATAAGTATCATAGTAGTTTGTTTGAGAAGTTCGCCTACTTTTCTAAGCAACTCATGACAAAAATGTTAACGGAAGACCCTAACGCTTGTTCAGTCGAGCTTAGCAAGGAGATTTAAATATTCCTCTTGCGTATTGACGTTTGTAAAAGGGGCATTGTCATCGAAATTGACTATTTTTGTTGAATGTTCTGGCAGTAATGCTTTAAGTCTGTGCGTATTTGCATTTAAGTTTGTTTTTGCATCAGGTAAAATAGATTTTTTATATATGCTACACAGAGGCTGTAAACCTGAAGGACTTTGTGCAATGATGGCATGTACTTTTGAGTCCTCTATTTTTAAGTCTTCTTGATAAGTTTCCCAAAGTTTTTTGACTACATTTTCATCTACCATTGGTGCATCTACACTTAAGATAAAAACAGCATCACACTCAAGTGCTTCAAAAGCTGAAATGAGACCTACCAGTGGGGAGCTTTCTTGGTATATATCTTGTATGACTTTGGCAGCAAAAGGAAACTTGTCTGTTTTTGCACAGAGGTAGACCTCATCAAACCATTGTAGTAACTTGTGGTATTGAAATTCGCTAAGAGTGCTGTAGCTTTGAAAGGGCATAAGTGCTTTGTCTTCTCCCATACGAGAACTTTTTCCTCCCGCAAATAGTATGGCAGGAATGGTATATTTCATAGTATAGTCTCCTTGCGTTTTTGATGTATGATGAGTACTAAAAATGCTAAAAATGTGATGATAGCTTCTACCAAGAAAAGATTTTCTCCATACATTTTACCTGCAAGTACTGCTCCAACAGAACCTCCTAGTCCAAAGGCAATACCTAGAAAAAACTGTTGTGCTAACTTTTTTTGTGCATAGAGAGAAAAAACGTAGGTAATAGCTGCTGTATGGTAGAGTGCAAAGCTTATGGAATGAAGAGACTGTGATGCAAAAGTAAGGCTAATAGAGTCTGGGTAGAGGTAGAGTAGTAACCACCTAAAGGCAGTAGCAACCGTAGCAAACTGCAAAATATGTAGTAGATTACGTTGAAGAAGAGGTCCTTGAAAGTAGAGCATGACTATTTCACAAATGACACCAAAGCTCCACATCCATGTAGTCATTTCTAGAGAGACACCATGTGCAGTAGTATAGATAGTAAAAAAATTATAAAACCCTCCAAAACCCACTTGCATAAGGAAGATAGATACCCAAAATGCCCAATACTTGCTAAGAGAGAAAGAGGCATCATCTCCAGTAGTTTTGTGTGGGGTATCGTCATACTTGATGAGAAAGGCACCAAAAAGAAGTGTAAGCAATGCCATAGCGCTTAGGTAGTAGAGTGCTTCATGTGGCAAGCTAAGTACTTTACCTAGCCATAGTGCAATACCCATAAAACCAAGTGAGCCCCAAAGACGTACCTTACCATAGTGACTTTTCGATAGTGTACTTAAAGCAATGGTTTCGACATAAGGCAAAGAGATACCCATGGCTGCACCAAAGAGTAAGTTTGCAAATAAATAGAGCCAAAAGTTTTCAACGGTAGCTAAAAAAAGAAGGGTGCTTACAAATGTAAGAAAAAGGGAGATAAAGTAGACTTTTGGTGTCAACTGTACTCCATAACGAAAAACAAAAGGGAGTAAAAAACGCATAAAAGGAGCTGCAGCATAGATGATACCTACTTCTACAGGGGTATAATGTAAATCAAGAAGCACTTTTGGCATAAATATAACATAGACGCCCACCAAAGCAAAATAAAAAAAGTAATAGGTACCTAGTAAAATAGAAAAAGGGGAAAGAAGTGACTTTGTTTTTGTCATGATCTGTATACTACAGCCGTGCGGGAAAGTAAGTCATGTAGTGTTTTGGAGTCTTTTCTAAAAAACATCATGAGCCAACCAAAGAGTGAGAAAAAAGATAAAACAGCACAAAGGTTTCTAAAAAAAATAGTAAAGGCATTTGGTTTTTTGCCTGTGTGCTCATCTATGATTTGTAGAGTGTAGGCACGATAGCCTGGGGTTTGGGCTGTTTTTATCATAAAAAGTGTTTGTATGAGTATGAGAGGTATTAAAATGTATATCCAGCCCAATAGCTTATGCTCTGCAAAATCTTCTCTTCCATCCATAACAAGATAAAAAACAATGTACATTATAGGCATGACAAGCATGAATGCATCGGTAAGAAAAGCTTTTATTTTGCTAGATGCCTTAGCGTAAGGGTATAGAAGCTTCGTAGTTTTTTCTTTCATTATCTTTGGTGCAGGTTGCTTGCCTTGCTTTACTTTTCTAAAACGTTGTTTTGACATTTTAGTTTAGTCCCTGTGTCATGGTAAAGATAGGCAAAAGCATTGCAGAGACTATAACACCTACAACCACACCTATAAACAACATCATAAATGGCTCAAGTAGACCTAAAAGAAGTTTGAGTTTATCTTCATTTTCTTCTGCGTAAAGTGAAGCGGTGTTTTCTAGTATTTGTGCCACTTCACTGGACTCTTCACCAAGAGCCAGAGACTGCATAAAATTACGTTTTATTTTGACACCTTTTGAGAGTTGAAGTGAATTAGAGAGCTTGTTACCTTCTAAAACTTTGACTGAAGCTTTTTCAAAGAGGGCTTTTAATCCGTAGTTGCCAAAAGTAGCTTTGGAGAGTTGCACAGCTTGGGCATAGGCAACACCTGAGCTTAGCATCAGTGAGAGAATATAAGAGAAACGGCCTAGTTCATGGTTTTGGATGAGTACTCCTAGCACAGGTACCTTGAGTAATATAGCATCAATGTAGCGATGAAAACCCTCCAGTTTTGCATAGGCGAGTTTAAATAATATAATAATACTAACAATACCAACGATTAATGCGATATAGTAAGAAGTAAGAAAGTCACTAATAGACAGGACAAACTGTGTAATACCAGGTAGTTCTTGTCCTGTGTCTTCAAAAATTTCTGTGATTTTAGGTACAACAAATGCGATGAGAAACGAAGTCATACCAATAGCAACGGTAAAGATAATGAGAGGATAGGTCATAGCACCTTTGACTTGTTTTTTGACTTTGTTTTGTGCAGAAAAGAAGTTCCCCATGTTTGTTAGTACTTCGACCATTTTACCACTTTGTCCTGCAACATCTAAACTTTGCAAATAGAAGTCTGGTAAAGCATAGACTTTTTGTGTATTAAGAGCGATATAGAGTGACTTACCCTCGTCTATCATAGTTTTAAGTGAGTTTAAAAAAGAGGTATAACGCTTTTCTCCTTCGTGTTGGTTCTCTAGGAGTTTGATAGCTGTAAGTATGGTCATACCTGAGTTAAGGTATGAAGAGAGCTCTTTTGAAAATGTAGCTAGGAGTTCTCCTGGCATTTGACGTTTAGAAAATGCTTCAAGTGAAAACTCTTTTGTAGGCGTAAGACCCTCATGGTAAATACCACGGGTTTTAAGTTTTTGTCCTGCTTCTTCAACGGAAGCAGCGGTGACTGTACCTTTTACTTTTTTACCTGATTTATCAAAGCCTTTGTACTTGAAAAGCATCTACCATTATCCTTGTACTAAATTGTAAGTATTATAACTTTTTTAGCTGTATCTAGCTATAGTTTCACATGAAACAATTTGTAGCACTTTATTTTCTTTTTTTGGCAGTGTTGTTTGTGTTTTTTTATGCACCTACGTCAATAGTGTCAACATGGATGAATGAAGGGCAAAGTAACTTAACCTTATATCTTTTAGAGTTCTTTTTAAAAGAAGGTCAGCTACAGGGTATAGATATCTGGATACACCCTCAGTATAAAATCATCATTAATCAGTCTTGTAATGGCATGATACCCATACTCTTTTTGTGGGCATCTATCTTGGCATATCCTTCAAGGGTAGTGCATAAAATGGTTTGGATTTTTGTAGGGTATGTTATTTTTTCTATGGTAAATGTAGGGCGTATTTTGCTTGTTGTCTATGCGACTGAACATGGTGATGGGCAGGGGGAGTTTTACTGGTCACATGACCTTGTAGGAAACTTTTTGTTGATGATGACAGGGCTTATTCTTTTTGTACTCTTTATAAAAACTTCTTCCAAAACTATTAAAAACTCTGAATCTTAAATCGCCAATAGATAGAAGAGTGGTTGCCTTTTAGTTTTATCTCGTTTACTATGGCAGTAGGACCTGGGGTTTCTGGCGGGGGGATGATTTGTATTTCTTCAGGAATGTAAATGTCTCTACTGTTCTTTTTTAAAATTTCGCGGCTTTCATCTTCTCGTATTTTAAAATGACGTTCAAGAATTTCGTAAGCAGTTTTGTTGTCTTTATGATGACGTAAAATGTTTGGAGCAAGATAGAGAGAGTCTTGTAAGGAGTGTTTGTTGCGTTCAGAAATATAGACGATTTGCTCATGGTTGTCACTATGCACTTGTAACACAAAAATAATCCCAAAAGAGATGATAATCACTGCAATCAAGATTTCAATAATGGTGAAGGCTGGACGTAAGATGAGCATTAGTAAAAATCTCCAGAGTTTGAGACACGACGACTTTTTTCTAGCCAGTAGTCTTTTGCATCTTCAACAGAACCAAACTTTTTGGCTTGACCAAAAAATGCAGGCAAGAAATAGGCATTTTCCTCATCTTCAAGTATGAGTTGTGTGGAGCTACCATTGGCATAAAAGTCCATGATGAGACATATCTTTTGATCATTATAGCGTTCATACTCTATTTGTACCAGTGAATCGCTCTCATCTATGGTATACGCTTTTATATTACTAAGGTCTATTTTGCTTTCATAGGCTTTAAAAGGAGAAGATATCCCTTTTCTTAAATAGCATTGTTTACATTTGTTAACGCACATGAGTGTAGCTTTTTGTGAAAACAGCTCTGAGCTTGTGATAGTTTCTTTTAAATTTAGTGGAGTAAGTGCTTTAGGTCTTTGTTTGCCAAGCTCTACACCTGAGAAACCTAAATAATAAACTAAAGAGATAATGAAAATGACAATAATCAGTTCCATAAGGGAAAACCCTTTATGTGTATTATCTCTTTTAGGATAGGTCATGTAATAGGAGGCTTATTTGTTGCAAGTAGAAAATAAAATATCTTTATTGCTCTCTTCTCCACCTTCTTTTCTGTCAGCTCCAAAAGAGATAATCTCAAAATCTGAACCTTTTTTAACATATACAAAGGGTGTTTTCCATGAATCTTTTGGTAGTTTCTTTAAGTAGGGTTTTGCACGGTAGTTAGGGTATTTGTCTGTATCAGGGTTTTGGATAAGTGCTTGGAAGCCTTCTTCAGTCTCTGGGTAGACCCCATTATCAAGCTTGAACATGTCTAGGCGTTTTTTAAGGTCGTTCATTTTAAGACAAACAGTATCTCTTTTGGCACCATCTGCAGCGTCCATGAGCCCTGGAGCTACTACTGCTACAAGCCCTCCGAGAATAACAATAACGATAAGTAGTTCTATTAGTGAAAATCCAGCCCTATATTTGTGTGTTTGTGTCATGCATATCCTTTAGTTTGCTTGGGTATAATATTAATTAATTTTACAAATTTTACTTTAATAGAGCTTTTAGATGGATAAAACACCAGTTCCTTTTGACAATGTTAAGCATAAAAAGGGTTTTGCTCTCATGATAACACTTTCAGTATTGGCAGTTCTCATAGCTCTGACCATGGTACTTTTGAGTTATTTTGAAGAAGTACAGGAAGATGCTGCGGATACGACAGCATTAATACAAGCAGATGTCTATTACTCTGACATTACAACAGTTTTTGATAAGTTTAAAAAGAAAAAAGACCTTTTTTCTAGAATTTATCTCTATCCGATTCCCTTGAATTCTGAAGATGGACGGTTTAGTTTGCTATTACGTTGCAGTCCTCTCTCAAACGGAGCAAATATTAATTGGCTAGCGATGGAGAAACAGCAAGACATGCAAGAAGCATACAATTTTGCACAGAGTGTGTTTGAGTTTTTAGTACAGCAGTACAATGTACAAGATGCAAGCAGGCTTTACGAGATGCTTTTAAATGAGATACAAGGTAAAGATGAATTTACTAAAGGCACAACGGGGAGACTTAGGCAAAAAAAAGGTATTATTACGTACAAACAATTTGCACAGATTGTGACTAAGTATCAGCTTGAAGTTGATGATCCGAAAATAAGCCAAATACCTTGGAAAAAGTATTTTACCTTTTCAAGTAACGCAAAGGTAATAGATGCAGAGTATAGTTCTGCAGAATTACTCTCTTTGCTTTTTGATATAGATATTCAATCTATAAAAGAATGGCAAGCACAAGAGATGAAGAGTAGTTTAGAATCTTTTGTAAATGAAAGTGGTGGTAGTTATATGGCACGGGAGAAACTTATAGCAGGTAAAAATTTTTTAGAAGAGAGTCAATGTATGGTAACGTATAAAAGTGCAGACAGGCAATATAGTTTTAAATTTGAATACATTCAAGGGGAGGCAAAACATTTTGAATTTTATGAAAACAACTAAAGAATTATTAATTGTCTATTCATCAATGCCGAAAGTCTTTTTAAAAGAGAGTGTGAACGTGATGTTGACACCACAGTTTTATACACTCAAGAAAGAAACACTACCAGTTAAGTATGCCTATCAGGCAAAGAAAATTGCACCTTCCCTTTTTGATGGATTACTGGAAGAACGCGAGAGTTATGAGTATATGGTTTTTAAAGAAAAAGATCAATGGGTTTTCCTAGCATATAACTTAAGATACATAGAAAATTTTCTTTCTTCAAAAGGTATAGAACGTAGTATGGTTTCTAAAATTTTCTTTGCACAGCAAGTGGTAGATAAATTTTTAGCACCGCTAGCATTGGGAGAAAAAGAAGCTTTGGTTGTGTTAGATGATAGTGTGGTAGTGGTACCTCGGGCTGCTTTAGGGGAAGAAGAGTCACCTACTTTAAAGTTTGACAAGACATTTTCACCACAAAAAGGTGTTTCTTTGCAGGGGGAACTAGGTTCTTTTTTAACAAAGAAACAAGCATATGCATTTATGGGAGTATTTTTGCTCTTTGCGGTACTTTTTGTAGCAGAAGGATTGCGTTATAATGGAGTCAAAAGTGCTGATGAGAAGCTACAAGCACTCTATGAGGCGCACCCAGCATTACAAAGTTCTTATACAAGAGAAGAAGTACTCAATAAATATAGAAACATTGACACACAAGAAAGAAAGAAAAGAGAGGGTGTCAAAAAGCTCTCAAATCTTATATTTAAAGGGGTTACACTCACTCACTTGACGCTCACAGAGAATACATATAAAGCAAATTTTACATCTGTAAGTGCAGATGTTTCTAAAAAATTAGAAGCTTTGGCGAAAAAAGAGAGCTTAAAAGTTTCTAAAGTTAAAAAGAGTCATGATCTTATCATAGAGGGAGCAATATGAGTTGGAAACAATACCAAAATGAAATTATTGTACTAGCTGCATTGTTCTTGCTGCTTTTTTCTTATATGTATAAACACAATGAAGTAACTTCTCGTAGTGAACATGTTAAAACAGTTCAAAACTCTATAGAAGAATTAGAAGAAGTTGTTGCATTGAAAAAAATATGGGCAGATAAAAAAATAAGTAAAAAAATAGAATCTTTACAGACACTTGTGCCTTCAAATAAAGTAAAATGGCAAAAAAAGAGTAAAAAACTTACGGTAAACTATACGGATTTAGATGCAAATGAGCTTAATAAACTTACAACAAAGATTTTAAATTTACCTGTGAGTATTACTTTGTTTGAAGTAAAAAAGAGTGGATCAAACTATAATGTGGAGTTAAAATGCAAATGGTAAAAAAGTTTTTTATACTACTCTTGGTGTTATGGTTTGCTTTACTTCTCTTTATGCCAAAGCAAGCACTTTATTATAAACTTGAGGAATTTTTATTAAAAAATGAGATTAAAATAAATGAAAAAAGTATAGAAGAGGGTCTTTTTTCGTTGACATTATATGAGTCAAAGGTCTATGTTAAAGGTATAAAGCTGGGAACAGTAGAGAAAATAGAATTTTTTACTTTACTTTTTTATACACAAGTTGAACTACATACTCTCCTATTGGATGAGTCTTTAAAAAATATGGCACCTACTGAAATTGATGAGCTAAAATTAACACATGCAATATGGAATCCGTTAAATATCAGTTTGGATTCCCAGGGTTTATTTGGTAATGTTAGCGGCTATGTATCGCTTGTGGAACCACATATTAGACTAGACTTTAATGAAACAAAAAGTATAGAGACGTTTAAGGGCAGTTTAAAACAAGATGAAAAAGGATGGTTTTATGAAACAACTTTTTAAACCATATATTTTTAAAAATATTTTAATGTTTCTCGCTCTTTTGTTTGTTATTAAACTTGTATGGTTTTTGATAGCTTGGCTTTGGTTGCCTTCAGGGGGTATTGAACATGTAGGTCAAAAATCTAGAAAAGCACTTTACTATAGGGTGAAGCTCACACCCAATGAAAGCGCTGTACCGACAAAGCCAAAAAAAGAACCACAAAGACAAAGAGGTAGTATAAATGATATAGTACTTTTAGCAATATATGACACCAAAGATATCACAGTCATTACCGTGAAACACAAGGGAAAAACAAAAGTAATTTCACGTGGAGATAAGATTAGTGGTTTTATATTAGAAGGTGCAGGTATTAATATTGCTAGATTTACCAAGAATAGTAAAAGTTACGAAGTAAAACTTTTTAAAGATAAAAATAAACATCAAAATATTAGTAAATCAACTCTTCAAAATGCACCATCTTCAACAAGCAATAAAGTAGAAAAAATTGTGGGGGAAGTTGTAGATGCAGGAGATAGAAAGATTATTGACCGATCATTACTTGAACACTACGCTGAAAATATGGATGATATTTATAAAAATATAGGCATAGGTGAATTAAAACAAGATGGCAATTTGAAAGGTTTTCAAATCACTTTTGTACGAAAAGACTCACCTTTTGCAAAACTGGGCGTACAAAGAGGTGATATTATAAAATCTATCAATGGGCAAGAGATAAATAGTTATAATGCTGCATTTGGTGTATATAAAAATATAGGAAGTCTTGATAATATGACATTGGTCATCCAAAGAAAAAATGAAGAAATGGAGTTAGAATATGAAATTAATTAACGCAGTGATAAGCATTTTGCTTTTATGGTCAGTGCATCTTTATGCAGAGGAAGATGAATATATAGATAAGTCCGCTATACAATTTAGAGACTTGCCTGTAAAGGATCTTATTGAAATGGTTTCGAAGATTACACAAAAAAATATATTAATAGAGAGTGAGATAAAAGGAAAGGTTAACTTTATAGCTACAAACCGTATAAAAAAATCTTCATTAATACCATTGGTGAACTCTATTCTTTCTAGTAAAGGTCTCACTATTGTAGATCAAGGAGATTATTATAAGGTGCTTAAAAGTTCGGACGCTGCAGGGGAAGGGCTTGGTGTTAGTAGTACTATAGATGGTGAAACAATGAAAACTGTTATGTTCCCTCTTAAGACATCAAATGCAGCAGTTATACGTGCCAAAATAAAACCTTTGTTGCACAAAAATGCTAAAGTAATCTCCTTTAAAGAAAACAACGTTTTAGCCATTACTGCAAACCCTAGAACACTTCGTTCTATCTCTAAAGTGATTAATGCTGTTGAAAAAAGAGGAGAAAAACGTTCTGTGGTTGTTCGCTTGAAAAACTCTAGTGTAAAAGACATATTTATTAATGCTCAAGGTATGTCAAAAAAACTTTTTCCTCAAACAATAGAGAGTGAAAAAGTAGATGTATTTAAGGACGAAGCGACAAATTCTATTATTTTGGTTGGGAAACCTGATAATAATAGTCGTATGATACGGTATATCAAGAAATTAGATATTAAAGGCGAGGATCAAGAACAAAAGATGTATGTAATCCCTTTAAAGAATTCTAATGTTGAAGAGATGGAAAAAATACTCTCTAAACTGGTTTCTCAAATGAATTCAGTAGCTATTAAACAGCCTAAAAAAGGCGGCAAACCGCCAAGTAAAGCGATGGTGGTTTCAGACTTAGAAAGAAATTCACTGATTATTCTTGCAACCGGGGAGCAGATAAAAAATATACGAGATACCATAAAAAAAATAGATGTACCACAAGCACAAGTCTATGTAAAAGCAAGAATTGTTGAGATTAATACTGATTTGGCAGAACAAATTGGGATGAGGTATGGATTTGAGGGGGGAAAGATAACTTCTCAAGGATTATTTTCTGCTGCAGGAAATTTAGGAGCATCTTCTTTAAATATTTCGCAAAACTTATTGGGATTCTTGAATAATACATCAACGCAAGTCTTACAAAACGGTAGTACCATTACAACAAATGAACGCCCTTTTCAATTTGATGCAGGTATTAGTCAAGTTTTTGCACTAGGAGCACAACTTGATCTTTTGAAACAAAATGGAGCAGCACATGTACTTTCAGAACCTTCTGTATTATGTACAAATAATAAAGAAGCAAGCATACATGTGGGACAGACACGTTCTATTTTAACTCAAGCTCAACAAAGTACACAAGGGCAAGGAAATATTGTTAACAATTATTCTAGAGAAGATATAGGTATTACCCTTAAAGTAAAACCAAGACTCTCTAGCAATAATAAAGTAACACTTGAAATAGAAGCAGAAATAGAAGATATTCTACCAGGGTCAGCTTCAGCTGCTGATAGACCAACTACAACTAAACGTAAAGTAGTTACTAATGCCATAGTCAATAATGGTGAGACAATTATATTAGGTGGACTTATGAAAAAATCTGGAGGTGTAAACTCTACTAGAATCCCAATACTTGGAGACATACCAATACTTGGTACTTTATTTAGATCGGATGCAGATGTAGATAGTCAAGTGAATGTAGTAATATATCTTACTCCGTATATTGTTAAAAAAAGTGGTGACTTGAAGCGGTTAAGAACTGCCTTAACAGAGCTTGAAGAGATTCAGACTAAATACAATAAATATGTACGAAAAGGACTTAATAAAAGAGCAGGTTATGATGAAGATGAGACAAAAGCTATAGCTCCCGCAAGCAATAGAATACGTAGGAAAAAAAGTAATATAGAAAATCTTAGTATTTTGGATGAAAAGTAATAGCATGTATTTTCCTCGATTAGAAGATGTGAACCTTGAACCTTTATGGGAAGAGGACATTAACCATAAGTTAGCGATTAGGCATTCTTTACTTTTTTCTGAAATTGACGGTGTAAAAACATCTATAGTTGAAGAGAGAACTTTGGGGGATGCACTCAATTATTTTTCAAAACTCTCTTTTGATTATCCCATAAGCATAGTGGATGCAGAGAGTTTTGAAAGACTTAAAAATAAATTTTTAGAAATTCAAACAGGTTCAGACTTTGAAGATATGTCTACTACCTCAGATGAGCTTATAGAGGTAGAGTCTGACTTACTTGAGTTTATACGTAATTCACAAGACTTACTCTCTTCTGAAGAGTCTGCACCTATTATTAAGCTCGTAAATTCTTTGTTTTTTCAGGCTTTACAAAAAGGGGCTAGTGATATTCACATAGAGAGTGGTGAAAGAAAAGGTGAAGTACGTTTACGTATGGATGGTGCACTTAAAAAACATTTGGATTTGGAAAAAAATATTATTACTTTAGTGATAAATAGGATTAAAGTTATTTCAAATCTTGATATTTCTGAAAAAAGAGTACCTCAAGATGGACGAACACAGCTGAGTATTTCGGGAAAGACCATTGATGTAAGAGTATCAGTATTGCCAACTTACTATGGTGAGAGAATCGTTATGAGGATACTCTCTCAAAGTGAGGATATCCCTACACTTGAATCCTTAGGATTTACAGAAGACATCAGTAACAATTTATATAAACTGCTTAATCATGCTCATGGCATGATATTGGTCACTGGACCTACAGGTTCAGGTAAGTCTACAACACTTCATGCTTGCTTACAGCATGTAGCTACTCCAGATAAAAATATTATTACAGTAGAAGATCCTGTAGAATATAATGCAAATAATATTTCACAGATACAGGTAAACACAAAAGTTGGACTTACCTTTGCAGCAGGACTCCGTTCTATACTTAGGCAAGACCCTGATATTATCATGGTGGGGGAAATTCGAGATTCAGAGACAGCTGATATTGCACTACGTTCTGCATTAACAGGTCACCTTTTACTTTCAACACTACATACGAATGATGCTACATCTTCTTTGAGCCGTTTGATGGATATGGGTATAGAAAACTTTCTAATTTCTTCTACTTTGTTAGGTGTTTTAGCACAAAGATTGACACGTAAACTTTGTATGCAATGTAGAGAAGAAACGAGACTTTCTCCTGCAACCACACAAGAGATAGATGTGCCACAAGATAGACTTTATTTTAAAGCAGTGGGGTGTAAAGAGTGCGATTTTACTGGCTATAAGGGACGACAGGTTATAGGAGAATTGTTTATCATCGATGATAAAGTCAAAGAGATGATGAAAGATGGTCTTAACGATTTTCAAGTACGAGAAGCGATGAAAAAAAATGGTATGAAGACCATAGCAGACAAGTTAAAAGAGATGATGCTTTCAGGTACAACCTCTTATGAGGAAGCAATACGTGTTGGATTGATGGACGGCTAGTTGATGAGAAATCGTAAGGCATTTACTCTTATAGAAGTACTTATCTCTATCGCCTTACTGGGAATTATTCTTGTACCTCTTTTTTCAGTGGTAGATCTTATGAGAGACTCTAATCAGCATCTTTTAAAATCATTACAAAAATCAAAACAAATTACAAGAGCTACAAAGGTACTTTTTTTAGATGTACTGAGTTCTGATGGTAAAATAGACATTAAAAAAGATGAATTTACGAGACTATGTGTAGAAGAGACAAAAAACTCACTGTATAACCTTACGCTTGCAAAAGTATGTTGGGTTGTATTGAAAAATAAAAATACCTTAGTACGTATAGAAGGGAGTAAATATTCATTTCCCCCTGAAGATGAAGATAAAGTAGAAGTAGATACTATTATGACAGAAATGGTTTTATTTGATGTCTATCATGAAAAAGATAAAGTACTTGTTCTTTTACAGCAAAAAGGAAAAGAAGCTATTAGTTTCATGGTGCAGGGAATTACAAATCCTGTATTAAAGGTATTACCAGATGGAACAAAAATTATGCGTGATGGGAGTAAGATTTTACCTGATGGGACGCAAATATTTAAAGACGGTTCAAAAATATTGCCAAATGGCACTATAGTTCCTGCACCAAACAAGCCTAATACTAATCTACAACAACCAAATAACATACCAAGTAATACACAGCCAACAACACAACCTTCACTCCCAAATACGCCACAAGGGAATCCTCCGTTACCAAGTACCGGAAATCCAATACCTCCAAGAAAGAAGGAAGAAAATGCAAAAAATATATGAAAAATTAGGACTTTTTTACTTAGGGAAAGATGTAGATAAAGAGACAATGAAGGCAACGGAGGCATTTACACTTCTTAAAAATAAAAACTTTACTACCCATGCAGCTATCATAGGTATGACAGGTTCTGGGAAAACAGGTTTAGGTGTGGGTATAATAGAAGAAGCTACACTTGATAATATACCTTCCATTATTATAGATCCTAAAGGTGATATGGGAAACCTTTGCTTGGTTGACAGTACATTTTCGGCTAAAAACTTTGAACCCTGGGTTGAAGATGAAGCAAGAGGCAAAGAAAAAAATGTATCTGACTATGCAAAAAGCATCTCTACTATGTGGGAAGAAGGCATTGAATCATGGGAACAAGATAGCGACCGTGTTGCTAAGCTTCAGGCAGCAAGGAAAACTATCTATACCCCTGGAAGTTCAGCTGGTGTGGCTATTAATGTGATGTCATCTTTAGAAAAACCACCTGTAGAAGTGATGGAAGACAGTGATACATTTACTTCTTATCTTAAAAGTACAACGGTTTCATTGCTCTCTTTGGTAGGCATTGATGCAGATCCTTTGGAGTCAAAAGAGTATATATTGCTTGCACAAATTATCACAAAAGCATGGATAAATGATGAAGATATAAGTATTGAGAGTCTCATAGGTAAAATTATAAAGCCGACATTTAAAAAAATAGGTGTGCTTCCTTTAGAGGACTTTTACTCGCAAGATTCACGTTTTAAATTAGCGACAAAGTTTAATTCACTTTTAGCAAGTCCCTCTTTTTCACAATGGTTGCAAGGCGATAGTTTAGATATACAGAAGCTTCTTTATGATGAAAATGGAAAAGCAAAGATAGCTATTTTTTCTATCTCTCACTTAAATGACAATGAACGTATGTTTTTTGTGACACTTTTACTCAATAAGTACATCGCATGGATGCGTAGACAATCTGGTACATCAGCACTAAAGACACTCCTTTATATGGACGAAATCTATGGGTATTTTCCACCGACTAAAAATCCACCAAGTAAAGAGCCTATGCTTTTGTTACTCAAACAAGCAAGAGCATTTGGTGTTGGCGTGGTACTCTCTACTCAAAACCCTGTTGATTTAGACTATAAAGGACTCTCTAACATTGGAACGTGGTTTATAGGTAGACTACAGACCACACAAGATATAGAACGTGTTATAGACGGACTAGGAGGAAAAGTAGGTAGTTCTTATGATAAAAGTGAGATAAAAACACTTTTAGCAAACCTTGAAAAAAGAACTTTTTTCTTGAAGTCTGCACACCTAGAGGATATACGTCTGTTTTCTACGCGTTGGGTGATGTCCTATCTTAAGGGGCCACTAAAGCGTGATGAAATTAATCGATTGATGCAAGATCAAAAAAAGGCACAAAACATTGAGATAGAAACCGTTGATACCATGATTCAAAATAAGAGTCAACTGGGAGAGTATCAACATATTGATGACTCTATTTTACAGTATTTTGAACTTGACCTAAGTGAAACAAATGAATATGTACCAAGCTTGGGAGCCATTGCAAAAGTGAATTTTTATAATCAACGTAAAGGTATAGATGAAGAGAGAGATCTTGTCTTATTTTTACCGTTAGATAAAAATCAAAAAAGTATTGACTGGGATGAAGCTAGTGAAGATGAAAGTTTTGAGAATTACCCACATATTGCACCAAGTAAAGCGAAGTTTCAAGTATTGCCCAAAATTGTATTGGAAGATAAAGGACTTAAAAAAGCTATACGTGAACTTAAAGAATCACTGTACAGAGGACAAAGTTTAGAGTTATTACGTTGTGTATCACCTAAACTAGAGTCAAAAGTTGGTGAATCAGTGTCTGAATTTAGGGTAAGACTACAAGATAAACTAAACGATAAAAAAGAATCAGAAATAGAAAAATTGCAAGTACGATATGGCAAAAAAGAAAAAACTTTATTAGATAGATTAAGCCGTGCAAAAGAGCGTGTAGAGAAAGAAGCATCGGATTCTACCTCTTCTATCATAGAAACAGGTATCGCTGTGATAGGAGCACTCTTTGGACGTACAAGCCCCACCAAGATAAGCCGTGCTTTTAAAAAAGGATCCAATATACTAAAGGAACGTGATGATATGTCACGAGCAGAAGAACGTATGTCTAGTATTCAAGAAGATATTGAAGCATTAGAGTATGAACTTGAAGATGCTATTGATGTGATGAATGAAAAATATAATGTAGATAACTGCGAGATAGAGACTTACAAAATGAAACCACGTAAAACTGATATAGATGTAGAGTTGTGTGCTGTCGTGTGGAGAATAAGTTAAAAGGAGAAAGAAAAGCCTTAGCTTTTAACTTCCTGGCTTAATGGCTTCTGATGCACCTTCTTTACAAAGAGGGCAGTCTTGAGGAGCATACATTTCAAATGTAAAATCATCCAATGCAAAAAGTGGTGTATCTTCAGGAAGTGCACACTCATCTTTTTCTGTATCGTTTCCATATACCCGTTTACAGAAACCTCTGTTTGCAAGTGATGCAAAAGCGACTACCTTCCCACCTAGCGCCTCTATGGCTTTAGCAGCCTTTAGTGCAGAGCCCCCAGTAGTGATAATATCTTCACAGATAATGATTTTTTCACCTTTTGTGATAGTAAATCCTCGGCGAAGCTCCATTCCTCTTTCTTTTTTTTCAACAAATATGGAACGGACATCTAGGGAACGAGCAAGTTCATAGCCTGCAAGTACACCACCAAGGGCAGGTGCACATACTGTGTCTACTTCTATACCAGAATCTTGTATCATCTTTGCTAGTGCATCTGTAAGTAAAGCAGCTTTTTTAGGGTATTCAAGTACTTTCGCACTTTGTAGGTAACGGGAAGAATGGTTACCGCTTGCTAGTAAAAAGTGACCATCTAAAAGGGCATTTGCATCCCTGTATACTTGTTCGATATTCATTATTATACTTTAAGAATATCAGCTTCTTTTGTTTTAAAAGCCTCATCCACTTTAGCAATATGTTCATCGGTTATTTTTTGTATTTGATCTTGTGCTTTTTTCGACTCATCTTCACTAATTTCTTTGTCCTTTTCAAGCTTTTTAACTTTGTCGTTTCCTTCTTTTCTTGCATTTCTAATGGAAACTTTGGCGTGTTCGACCATTCCTTTGGCTTGTTTGACTATCTCTATTCTTTGATCAGCTGTCATAGGGGGGAAAAAGAGTTTAATGAAATCCCCATCATTGTTAGGGTTTACACCTATATTTGCTTCTTGAATGGCTTTTTCTATTACAGGTAGAAGAGTCTTTTCCCAAGGTGTGATACTAATAGTTGTGGCATCAGTGGCAATAACATTTCCTACTTGAGTAAGTGCAGTCATTGTACCATAGTAATCTACTTTAATATTGTCTACAATTCCTGTAGTCACTTTCCCAGTACGCAAGGTTGAAAAATCTTTTTTGAGGGCATCAATGCTTTTATTCATGCTCTCAGCAGTGTTGTCAAAAATTTCATTTACCATAATAATTCTCCAATTGGTTTATAACGCAAATTCTACCCTTTTTTACCTTGTTTGATATTTAGTTATTCCATGAGAGGGGGAGAAGAATTTTATATAACGATTTGAGGTGAAGAGAGAAGTATACTTCCCGTCTCTTGAAAGTTTTATTTACTTGTGGGTGCAGATGGTGCGGTTGGGGCTACAGGTGAAGTGATTGTTGTAGCTGGTGTAGAGGGGACAACTTTATTATTGGTAGGGACAAATGAATCTGTGACTGAAGAAGAATTTGATGTTGTATATAAATAACCTAATGTCAAGGTGTTTACAATAAAAAGAAAAGCGAGTGTAAATGTTGCTTTTGCAAGAAACCCTGTTGGACCTTTAGCGCCAAAAACAGACTCATTGCTTCCACTATATGCACCAAGCCCAATGCTTGAACTTTTTTGAAGAAGTATGGAGATAGTAATTGCAATTGCAAGTACGATTTGTGTGATTAAAAGTGTTGATGTCATGTTTGCCTCTTTGTATGCTTAAGCACCCAAATATAAATTTGGATATAATTTCGCGATTATACCAAAAATATATTGAAATAGTAATGAAGATGGAGAAATGATGATAAAAGAGTCTAAAACAATAAAACAGTTCTCTCGGTTTGCACATCAATATAATACTTATAATACCATACAATCTGATGTAGCAAAAGAACTTGTTAGTAAAATTCCTAAAAAAAAGTATTCCTCTATCATAGATATTGGATGTGGTAGTGGTGAAATATATAAAAATATAGAAAAAAATAACTTTTATTTTGATAACTTTATTGCTTTAGATTCATCAAAAGAAATGCTGGCATTGCATCCAAGTAATGTAAAGGTAGATAAACACCAGTTAGATTTTGATAATATTCACAGTTATTCACAGTTGCCCCACACAAAAAAAAATACCTTGCTTATCTCTTCTTCTGCAATACAATGGAGTAAAAATTTAGATGACCTAATAAGGCATCTTTCTCATCAATCAGATAAAGCATATTTTGCTGTTTTTACATCCAATACTTTTAAAACACTGCATCAAGTGGCGAATATAAAATCCCCTATTTATTCGGAAGAGATTTTGAAAGAAGTCATTCATAAATATTATCATGCAAGTTTTCAGCTTTATAGCTATAAATTAGAATTTGAAATAGTAAGAGATATGTTTAGATATATTAAAAAATCTGGTGTAAGTGGGGGAGAAAAACGATTAAGTTATAAAGAAACTAAGAACCTTATGGATTCTTATCCTTTAGAGTATTTAGAATTTGAAGTATTGTTCGTGGAAGGAACTCCACTTGTCTAAACAAGTGGAATGATAGCCTTTAGTCATCACTACCAAAGATACCAAGCATTTGCAATAACGCTGTAAATATGTTTAAGAAGTTAATGTACAATGATACTGCAGCATCTACAGGAGAATCATATGCTCCATTGGCAATGTTCTGCGTATCATAAATCGTAAATAGTGAAAATAGTAATAATATTCCTGCTGTAATGATAATGTGCATCATTGGGCTTTGAAGTAAGAAATAATTTACCAATGAAGCAATAATAATAACAATAAGTGTAATAAAAAGAGGCTTACCCCAACTAGAGTAGTCTGCTTTTGAATTAATAGCAAAAAGACTTAATGCTCCAAAGAGTACAGAAGTCATTAAAAAAGCATTGCCAATTAAAGCACCATTACCTGCTCCTATGAATGAAGCCAAAAGAGGTACAAGTGAAACACCTGTTAAAAATGTAAATAGAAAGAGCATTGCTAAATTAAGTCCTGGTTTTCCTCTTGACATACTAAGTCCAAAGAAAAGTATTAAAAGTTCAGCACCAAATATAAACCATTTGTATTGCATTACTGCTTCTGCATAAGGCATTGTTACATATGCACCTGCTGCAGCTGCTATCATACTCGCTCCGAGTAGTTGGTACGTTTGCTTCATAAAACTAACTGAAGCACCTTCTTGAATATATCCTGTATTTGCTGAAGTATAGTCTCTATCATATAAAGCCATAAATATCCTTTTAAATTTAATATTACAGAAGTATATTGAAGAGATATTAATCTAAGGTTAATAGGTAGCAAGGAGCTTTAGCGTCTTTGACGTTGTAGTTTTAAATATTCTTCTTGGGCATTTATTGCTTCTGTTTTATTTTGTAGTATTTTTTCACGGTTAAGAGACTCTTGTGATGTAGATATCTCAGGGGTATTCATACACCCCGTTATCATAAGTATTGTGAAAAATAATTTTATGTATAATATCATTGTGTGTGAGTTATTCCTTTTTGTTTTTAGTAACTTTCTTCACATATAATGTATATAAATTAAGATGAAGGAAGAAGTAATTATAAAGAAATAAGGGTAGTATTTTGCTGAGAAATTCGTACGAAAAAAACAAATTTCAACAAATTAGCACATTTTGTAGAAAAACCATTGACAATAAAGAAGAACGGTGCTATAATACGCGTCCAAGAACACATGGATGGTTAGCGAGTTGCTAGCAAGAGTGAACTTGAG
>Ga0256840_1000190_pt1 | contig 59150 bp, 78 predicted proteins | sample 355202metaG_FD_185969 | JGI IMG/M metagenome (GOLD analysis project Ga0256840, IMG submission 185969) | Hydrothermal vent microbial communities from Mid Atlantic Ridge, Atlantic Ocean - 355-202 | ecosystem: Environmental > Aquatic > Marine > Hydrothermal vents | place: Atlantic Ocean: Mid...
TCTAGTGATCAAACTTTAAAAATACCATCATTAAATGCACAAGCTGGTCATTTTTATTCAAGCGGAAAATATCCAAGTATGAAATTTAATGAAGATAATGTACATCTTCAAGGCAAGTCAGATAATTATTTCAATGGAGGTAATTTGTTACAATACAGAAAGCGTCTAATAGAAAAAATAGGAATAAAAAGAGTAGAAAAACTAGACCAATTAGCAGATATAAGTAAAAGGACCATATACAAGTTTGACAGGATATATCTTATTGAAGTCATTATTAAGTACAAAAATAGGAATAAAACGATGATAAAACGATGATGAAATATGGATAAAAACGACAATTTAAAGAAAGGTGTAAAATTTGGTCAAGGACAACCAACAAATAAAGGAGGTGCGCCTAAAGGAAAAAGAATATCTACTATAATAAAGGAATTGTTAAGCGGGAGTGCGAAAAATTTCTCTAAAAACAAACATTTTCAAAAATTAGACGGAAATACAGCTTTAGCTACAGAACTAGTGTTAATGGCGTTTAGTAAAGATGATAATTCAAGAGATAAATTAAACGCTATTAAAGAGATATTAGATAGAATTGAAGGTAAGAGTGTTCAGCATAACATTATTGAAGAAAAGAAGCAAATAACAGGAATAGATATAAAAGAAGTGTGAGGTATCAATTAAATCTTTTAAAATCTCAAAAAGAATTTGTTATGTCTAATTATAGACATACAGGATTAGTGGCAGGATATGGAAGTGGTAAAACACAAGGTGGCGTTTCTAAAATAGTTATAAAAAAATTAATATATGTAGGTGTAAATGTGGCTTATTATCTGCCTACTTATAATTTAATTAGTGATATTGCTATACCTAGAATAACAGAAACGTTAGAAAAGTTAAACCTAACATATATTGTAAATACAACAAAAAAGTATTTTAAAATTTATAACGGAGGAATTTATATAGGTAAAATAATCATGAGGACTATGGATAATCCAAGTTTAATAGTAGGGTATGAAGTAGGCTACTCATTAATAGATGAGTGCGATGTATTACCTAAAAAAAAAATGAGTAGTGTTTTTAAAAAAATATTGTCAAGGAATAGAGTAAAGTTACCTAACGGATATATAAATAGTGTAGATGTTGTAGGAACTCCTGAAGGCTTTAAATGGTTTTATGAATTTTTTATTACTAAAAATAGTAAATTTAAAAAATTAATAAGAGCTAAGACAAAAGATAATCCGTTCCTGCCTGATGATTATATAGAAAGTTTAAAGGAAGATTACACTAATGAGGAACTGCAAGCGTATTTAGATGGGGAGTTTGTAAATCTAACGAGTGGAACTGTTTATAGAAATTTTGACAGAAAATTAAATCATTCAGACCGCATAGTTAATGATAGAGATGTTTTACATATAGGAATGGATTTTAACATAACAAATATGTCAGCAATTGTGCATGTGATAGATGGCTACAATATAACAGCAGTAGACGAATTAACAAAGATATATGATACTCAAGAAATGATTGCAAAAATAAAAGATAGATACCCGAACAGGAAAATTGTAATATACCCAGATGCTAGTGGAAATGCCAGAAAAACAAGTGGAGGTAGTGATATTAAATTATTAAAAACAGCAAAGTTTACAGTTAGAAATTTGACTGTAAACCCAAGTGTAAAGGATAGAATTACAACTATGAATGTGGCTTTTAAAGGAAATAACGGTAGTATAAATTATAAAGTAAATACTAATATATGTATAGAGTATACTGAAAGTTTAGAAAAGCAGACTTATAAAAATGGATCTCCTAACAAAGATAATGGATTTGACCACACTAATGATGCTGGCGGTTATGCTATATTTGCAATAACTAAAAAAACTACAACTAGAATAATAGCGAATTAATGAAAATAAAAAATATAAAAATAGAGGATTATTATAAATTAACAAACACAACGATATATGATGTTGTATTTGAGTTTTTAGAGCCTGTAAATAGTTTTAAAAACTCTATTTGTGATTTTGATAAACTAACATTCAATCAAGTTAGTGTATTCAAAAAATTAATAAATAGTCCTACTTTTGAAAATCTAAGGTTTATTTATTCTGAATTATATAATCAATGGTTTGATAATGGAAATGTTATTGAATTTATGCAGTCTTATAAATGGATGTTAAATAAGTTAAAGGAAGTTTTAGATAGAGAAAAAAAAATGCTTTTTTCTGTACCTGACCCTAAGTTAATACAAGCAGGAATAAATACGCTAGATAAATACGGCGTTTGGAATACTTACATAAATTTAGCTGAACAATTTAATTTAAACCCTAGAGAAATTGGTAATTGGAGATATTTAGATGTATTACTAATACAGGCTAGAAATAAAGATGTTAAGGAAATACGTACTAATTTAAGTAAAAAGAAATAAATGTTAGACATAGTATCAATAATACAAGAAAAAGCCGAAAGTTTAGGATATAAATTTGATTATGGTAAAAAAGATTGGATTAATTTATTACGTTCTGATGTGGAAGTGGGTAGAATCTATTTTTTGTTAGATCCAGTTAAAATAAATCCTGAAAAAACAAAATTTGGAGGATTTGGAAAAATATCATGTAAAGGAGATTTTTTAATAGCTGTAAAAAGTAATTTAGATAATGTTATTCATCAGCAGAAAAATCAAGATAAAGAAAATGGAAAGTATTTAAAAAATGTTAGACCTTTATTAGAAGAGATAGAAAAGTTTTTTAACTTGTTTAGTTGTGATAATTTTGAATTAATTATTAATGAAATTGTGGATATTTATAATTATTTAGATGTTAATATCGACGGGCTAATTGTAACATACACAATAAAAGAATGACGACTAAAGAAATATTAAAAGAAGAATTTGATTTATTAGCTTATGATTTAATAGAAAAACACAAACAGCTAGGAATGAAATCTAGAGGTAAATGGATTGATAGCTTAGAGGTTGAAATTGGAGAAGAAAAGGCTGTATTGATAGGAGCAGATTATACAGAGCAGTTAGAGTTCGGAAGAAATAAAGGTAAATTTCCGCCAATATCGATGATAAAAGAATGGATATTAAATAAAAGATTAAAATTTGACATACCTATAAGTTCTTTAGCTTTTTTAATAGCCAGAAAAATATCAAAAAAAGGGTATCAAAGAGAAAAGTTTGGAGGTGTTGAATTAGTTAGCTTAGTATTAACAGAAAGAAGAATAGATAGTATAATAAAAAGAATAGGAAATCAAATGACAATATCATTAATAAAAAAAATTGAAGATACATATAAAGCATCAGCATAATGGCAATAATATTTACAAAAGACATAAGCGAAACTAACATCATAAACGCATATAATAATAATATTGTAGAATTTAAAAGTGATAGTTTATTAAATTCAATTAGATGTGATATTTTAATAAATTCAGAAATTTATAAAATAACCCCAAACGCCGATAACAAATTCAGATTTAATTTTGGAGGAAAAAATCAATCTCCATTTCCTATACTACTTAATCAAAATAACTTTTCAGACGACAAAATATTAAATGTATATCCATCTGATGTAAATACTTTAGTTATTGATAATAATACTGACACATTCTTAGTTATGAATGTTACATACACGATAATATTTGACAATAATACTTCTGAATTAATAAATAAAACATATTATGTACTAAAGTCTATTGAGCAAATAAGAGGGTATAATGATAGAATAATATTAAAAGATAACTTTCAATGGTTATCTCCTTTTGATAAATCTGAATATGATATTACTATAACATACTTTAGAGGTTACCCAATGGATATTGGTTTTTTAACAACTAATGACGAAGTGCCTTTGACTATAAATTGGTACACATCTCCAAATATTTTAACTGAAGATTATGTAAACAGATTAATAATATCAGACGGCATAAACGGAATTCATAATTTTAATAACTTTATAAATTTCGTTATTATTTATTTTGCTGATTTTACGCCTTTGATAAAGCTCAATCTAAATGTAAGATATGAGTGTGGAGAATATTTAAAATTTATGAATAGATATGGATTATGGAGTTATTGGCTTTTTAATGGGAGAAGTCAAGAAATATTACAAACAAAAAATTTAAAACCTATATTTAATGATTTTTATAATATTAATGAAAATAAAAGTCCTTATTTAGAAACAGGAAAGATAGGTATAACACAAATAAATTTACACTCTACAAATATACGTCAGTTTGAAATGAATTATTTAATAGATTTATTCATAAGCCCAAAAGTGTATTACTTTATAGGTAATAAAGACGAAAAAGTAAATTTTAATAGTTGGGTGGAGGTAAAATTTAAAGGTCAAAAAACAAAGATAAAAAAATATAAAGGGCATACTTATGAAATAAACGGAATAATTGAATTGCCTTTAAAAAACACAATGAAATTATAATGAGTATTGAATTATATATAAATAATTTTAGAATACCTTTAGCTAGTTTGTCTATAACTATAAACAAGCAAACTAATAATTTAGCAGAACTAAAAGATAGACAGGCTACATATACTAATAAATTCAAAGCTTATAAAACTCCAGGTATTATAAAATTTCTTAATAATTTAGGTGTTGTGGGGAATGTTTCAAGATCTCCTTATGAAATTTTATATAGCAAATTACTATTTAACGGAATAGAGATAGTAAGTGGTGGAAACGCTTATATAACATCATCTAACAATTTATATTATGACATTGTTATATACGATGATAATATATTTTTATTTCAAGAAATTGGAAGTAAAAAAATAAATGAGTTAGATTTATCAGAATATCAACATCAATTGACTGTTAGTAATTATAAAAGTTCATTTACAAATACAGATGGATATATTTATGCAATTTCAGATAACGGTAAAATTAACCCATCAAAAATAGAAATAAATTATCAATTACCATCTATATTTGTGTCTACTTTATGGCAAAAGATATTTAATGAAACTAGTTATAGTTATATTGGAGATGTTTTTTCTAGTTATAAATTTAAAAATTTAGTATTAACTCCTAAGAGAGGGTATAATAACGAAATAGATTCTGTATCAAACCCAATAGATATAAATGACACTTCTTTAAATACAATAAATAGCTATTTTGGAGACTTGATTTATGATCAAAGCGAGCCTTATTATCAAGACGCTTCTATTTATGAAGAAGTGTGGTCGTGGAGTAGCCAAATGGCAGAGTACACAAACACGTCTAATTTTAATAACGGAATATTAAATATAACTGAAAGCGGACAGTATACTATTCAATTTGAAGTTAATATATCTAATATGATTGAGGAATCTTATAAAAAAATAGAATTAACAATAAGAAATGAACAAGTAATTTATTATATAGACAATGTAATTAATACTACAACCACAGAAACATTAATAGTAAATATAGTCTTAAACTTATCACAGGAAGATTATTTAACTTTTCATATTAAAATAATAGGAGAAGAAGAATTAAGGAATATACCAACACACACTATAAACATTCAAACTACATTACATATATTTAGCGTAAATAATTCAGTAATAGATTTATCATTAAATTCATTTATTGGAGATTTAAGCCAAGCCGAATTTGTAAAAGCTATAATGCAACATTTCGGATTAATGTTTCAGCCTGTGAAGAATACAAAAATATATGAGTTTAAAAGAATTCAGGATATACTATTAAATACTCAAAATTCAACTAATTGGAGTGACAAATACGTGTCGACATCAAAAGAGGTATACGGATTAAAGGGATACGCTAGAAAAAATAGAATGGGGTATAGATATTTTGATGCAAATTCAGACAAGTTCGCAGATGGATTTCTGATAGTCGATAATAAAAATTTAAAGGCGGAAAAGAATTCTTTCACTAGTCCATTTAACGCATGCGAAACATCGGATATTTTAATAAATAATGATATATTAACTTACACTCCTTTTTGGAAAGATATTAGAAACGATAATGGTGTAGTAGAAAAATATAAACCTACAAATAACAAGAATTACTTAGCAGAAGTTAAAAGGGTTTATGAAAAAATAAACTACGGATTAACAAATGGACAAACGTTAAATCATATAGGCTTAATTCCTAGATTAAATTTTAGAAATCTAAATTATAATAAAATAATTTCTGAAAATTATAGTAGGTTAAAGGTTATACTAGACTGGAATAATGTACGTCAAATAAAAGTAAGATTGACAGCTAGGGAGGTGTCTAATTTTAATTTCTTTAATTTAATATATATAGATAAATTAAGCAGCTTATTTTACGTTAACAAAATATCTTATAAAGGAAAATCTACATCTAATGTAGAAATAGTTCAGGTTTTAAAAATACCTTACGAATGTGATTTAGTTGCGAATTCTGGAAGTTACCCTGTAATTTCAAAAGACTTGTTAACTATTCAATTAAATGGAAACTCTTCACAAGGAAATATAACAACATGGCTATGGGAAATAGTAGGAGAAACTATAAATAATGCTGTTATTTCAAATGAAAATGAGAGTATCGCTATATTATCAGGGTTAAACGTAATAGGTAATTACGAAATAAGATTAACAATATCAAACACATATTGCACTAAAACAAGCAATGTTATAATAAAAGTAATTTAATAATGGCAAAAACTGAAATATTTACTTTAGGATTGGATGGATCTCAATATTTAACCGTAGCTACCAAGTTGCAAAAAGAAATTGTGAGTTTAACAGAGAAACAAAAGCAATTAGCACAAACAACAACAGGTAAAACAAGTAAGGCTTTTGTGCAAAATGCATCTGATTTAAAAACACTAAAAAATAGTTATAACAACGCATTAAAAGCCAATGATGATTTTAATAAACAGCAAACATCTACGGCAGAATTAACTAGAAATGTAAATAATGAATTTAAAAAAGAGATTAACACTATAAATGAAGCTAACCAACAAATAACTAGACTTAATAAGGTAAAAAAATCTTTAAACGCAAATAATAAAGAAGAAAAAAAATTACTAGATGATATAAATAAAAAAATAGATAGAAATACAGATTTTGTAAAAGAAAATTCATCTTCGATAGAAAAACAAAAAATAAATATAGGTAATTATGCAAGTGCTTTAGACGGCATAAGTCCTAGACTTAAAGGATGGGTAGTTCAGGGGCAAACATTGATAAAAGGATTAAAAGCGCAAAGAATAGCATTAAAAGGAACTACTGGAGGTCTTAAACTATTCAAGATAGCATTGATAAGTACAGGTATAGGAGCTATAGCAATAGCTTTAGGATTATTAATTACATATTTAACAACTACACAAAAAGGAGTAGACAGTTTGACTAGAGTATTAACGCCTTTAAAAATAATATTTCAATCCTTGCTTGGAGTTGTTCAAGGAATGGGAGAGAAAATGTCAAATGCTTTTTCAAATCCAAAAAAAGCAATTATTGAATTATGGAATTCCATTAAAACTAACTTAGTAAATAGAATGTCGGCATTAGGAGATATTTTTAAATCACTTGGAAAAATAATATCAAGCGGATTTACAGACGGATATACGGATTTTGCTAACGCTACACTACAATTAACTACTGGAATTGAGGATGTTATAGGTAAAGTTCAAAATGCAACAAAAAAAACAGGAACTTTTTTTGATGAAGCTATAAAAAGAGGTGGGGAGATAGCAGATTTGACTATTGAAATAAGTAAGGCAGAAAGTAAAATAGCTTTAAAAAGAGAGCGTAATAATAATCTCATTAAGGAAGCTGAGTTAATAACAAAAGATAGGAGTAAAAGTCAATCTGAAATAAATAAAGCACTTAAAGAAGCGGAAAGATTGACGAAAGAAAATTTGAAAGATGAAAATGATATAATAAAATTAAAAATTAAAAAAGAAGAGTTGACAAATAAATCTAACGACACTAACAGAGAAGAGTTGACTAAATTAAATGAATTAGAAGCACAGATTGAAATTAATAAAGGTAAGGCAAGGGGAATTGAATTAAAATTTTTGGGAGTTAAAAATAAAATTAATTCAGAAAATATTGCAGCAAATAAAAAAGCAGCATCAGACAAGCTAGTTAGGGATCGTAAATTAGTAGATGAAGCCATAAAAAATTATGGAATAGAATTAGAAACTTTCAAATTAACAAATGAAGTTAAACTAAAAGAAGATGAAAAGCTAAATGAATCATTTGTAAAATCAAAAATTGCTTATTTAAAGTCAATACAAATACAAGAAGAAGGTGCGTTAAAATTCAAATATGCAAAAGGACTTATAAAAGAAAATGAATTTGTATTAAGAAAATTAGAAGTTGAAAAAACATTTCAAGATAAAAAAGCAGAAATTTTAAAATCAATCGCTGACCAAGAAGAAGCTGATAAAATTGCTAAAATTGAAAAGGACAAAGAAGATAGACAAATAGAATTTGAGTTAAGATTAGAAGAAATTTCTGTAAACAAAGAAACTGAATATCAACAAAAGTTAGAAATAGAACAAGAGCAGTTCGATAACGATATAGCTATACTTGATGATAGATTGTTATCTAAACAGTTAAGCCAAGACCAACACGACAGAGCGATGGAAGTGTTAAGAAAAAAACACTCTCAAAAAATAATTAAAATTGAAGAGCAATCTGCGGAAGCATCAAGGAAAATAGAAGATTTAAAACAGCAAAGAAAATTAGACGCATTATCTGCAACATTTAATAATGTTGCAGAATTGATTGGTAAAGAAACAGCATTAGGAAAAGCAGCAGCAATAGCATCTACAACAATAGATACATATCAATCTGCTGTTTCAGCATATAAAGGAATGGTCTCTGCTATTCCTGGCCCAGTAGGAATAGCAGCAGGATCAGTAGCAGCAGCATTATCAATAGCAACAGGAATATCAACGGTTAAAAAAATAGTTTCAGTAAAAAAACCAGATATTCCAAAAGCGGAAAAAGGAGCGTTATTTAATCTAAAAGGAAAAAGACACTCACAGGGCGGGGAGGATATACATGTAGGCGGTAAATTAGTTGGAAATATGGAAGATGGAGAAATATTTGGAGTTATGAGTAGAAAAGCATCTAAATCTTTTTTACAATTTAATAATGAATATACCGACGGAATTAATATTAATAATGGAATGTACAGAAATGGAGGAGCAATAAGCACTTTAGACGCTTCGTCTGCTTCATCTACTATAACTAATGGCTACGATACAGAGTTGTTAGCCGCATCTATCAGCGAAACGGTTAATGATATAAAAATAGTAGTTCCAGTATTGGATGTCGAGGATGTAATTAACGACAATAACACAGTAATAGCACAAGCGAATATTTAAAAAATATGATAAAAGAATGGATAAGTATAATAACTAATAAATCTGTAACGTTAAAAGAGTTTGAAAGGTCTAAAATTTGCGGTAAATGTAAACATAAAACATATACTCGTTATTTAGAATTGATTAAAAGCGAAATAAAAGATGTTCAAGGGTACTATTGTAATAAATGTAAATGTCCTTTAATTTCAAAATTAAAAACAGATAATCCTAAACATATATGCGATAAATGGCTTTAATAGATTTGATACAAAAGAATGAAGATTCTGTATTATTCTTAACACTTTTACGGAAAGGAGTTATACCTATTTCGTTAATGGATAGAAAAGTCTATTATTTATTCTACATATCACAATGTGAAATTTTAAAAAAAAAAACAGATAAATACAAAATGGAAGCAATTCAAAATACAATGGAAGAATTTAATATAAAAAGCGAAAAAACAATATATAACGCAATATCATTAATGGAAAGTTAAAATTATGAAAAATATATTATTATTATTATTATTATTAACGTCATGCAGTAATGACGAGGAAGAAACGGCAACACAAATAAAAGTTGTTCGATATGAAATTTATATAAAAGCCGTTCCAACATTTAGCGATGTGTATTTTATGCTTTCAACGCAAAACAGTCAAGGAATCAAAGAGGTAGTGTATGAAACGTTGCTAAATAGACATAACAACGTTATTATAAATCATACATTTGACAATAACTATAAATATTTTTACGCTTATTTTTCAAACAATACTGAAACATTTACAATAATTAAATATAAATTAACTAAATATTATAACGATGGTTCTTTTAAAATTGAGGAAAATATAGAAGATATATTATACTCTGATAATTCTTTTTTCTCAACTGAATATATAAACATTCAAGGAAATAATATAAAATATATTTATTTTAAAAGAAAGATGCAATTTTAACTTTTTTCACAATACGCTTGTAAAATAAGTTACAAACAAAAATATGTAATTTAACATATTTTTGCTATATGCAAAATGATATATATTTAATTGGAGAGGTTGGGTATGAAATAACATTAGATAGTGTTATTGATATGGTAAGCAAATCCGATAAAAATAAACCTATTAATATAAATATACATTCAAAAGGAGGGTCTGTTTACGACGGATTAGCTATTTATAATTATTTAAAAGGATTAAATCAAGAAATAAACACCTCATCAATCGGTTTAGTTGCTTCAATAGCATCTATTATTTATTTATCTGGTAATAAAAAAACTCGAAAAATTAACTCTACCGATAGTTTTTTGATACACTTACCTAGCGGAATGAATTTTGGAAACTCTAGTGATTTTGAAAAGACCGCTAAAGAATTAAAAGATATTGAGGTTAAATTATCTAAAATATATGCAAATGAAACAAATTTAACAGAAGAAGAAGCGTTAGACTTAATGAAAAAAGATGAAATGTTAGATGTAAACTTTTTAAAAGAAAAAGGATTTGTTTCTAAAATTATAGAATTCAATGCAGTAGCTAATTTTAATAACAATAATAATAATAAAACAATGACAAAAATATCAGAAGAAGATAAAAACTGGTTTAAATCTTTATTTAAAAAAGCAGAATCAAAATTTAATTTAAAAAACAAAATAGTTCAAGATGGTGCAGGAACTGAAATAGACTTCTACGAACTTAATGATGATGATATAATTAAAGTAGAAACAAAAGCTAGAGTAAATGGTGAAGATGCAGATGGAGAGTATGTAATGCCTAACGGAGATATATATAAATTTGATTTGGGAGTATTAAAAACTATAACAAATAGCGAAGATGTAAATAATGAAGAAATTAATGCTCTTAAAAAAGAAAATGAAAGTTTAAAAAAGCAAATAAAATTAGATGCATCTACTAAAAAAGAATACGAGGCGAATTTAAAATATTTAGAAAAAGATTTTAATAATTTAAAATCAAAAATAACCTCATCATTTGAATGGGATGGAAATAAAAAGAAAAAAGAAAAAGAAAACGAAACAAGAAGTTTCAATAGTTCAAATTTTAAAACAAAAAAATAATAAATGGCAAATTTAGATGTAGCGTTATTATCTCTTAACGCAGAAGAAGCGAAATCAGTATCGGAAATAATTGTAGAAACTCAATTTATAAACGGTGAATTAAATCAAAATTACGATATACAAACAGGAATATCACACGATCAAGCCGTAGTGTTCTTATCTAGTATGGGAATAACAGGAAAAGCCATGACTAGTTGTACACCCGAAGAAATAGGAGGTTTAGTTTTCACAGAAAAAGTGTGGCGACCAAAACTTATAGCAGGAAGAAAAAAACATTGTGCGGCTGATGAGAATCAATTAATAAAATGGTTGAAACAGGCTCGAAATGTTTATAATGATTTTTTTGATAGAAACGGAAGTCCTGAACTTCAAATGATAGCATCTTCAATAATTGCAAGTATGAAATTGTCTATACTTGCAAAGGTATGGTTTAACGATACGGCTGCTGCTGATGTTTCGGGAGGAGGTGTTTTTTCTAACGGTACAGATTTAGGATTGTTCAATCAATTTGATGGATTATTCAAACAAATATTTGCAGACGCATCAATTCCAAAATATGTAATTTCTGAAAATTCAGCAGCGAACTATGCATCTCAAAAATTAGCATCAAATAGAGGTGATGAAATTTTAGAAAATGTATTTGACAACGCAGACAGTAGATTAACTAGCCATCCAGATGCTAAATTTTATGTTACTGGGGAAATTTTAAAAAACTTTAGAAAAACCGTTAAAAAAATAGAATATAAAGGAGGACTTACAGAAACATTACTAAATGGAAGGTCTCAATTAACATATTTCGACATTCCTATTTTTGAGGAAAAGATATTTGATTATGTTATTAAAAATCATCAAGATGATGGCACTAAACATAATTTACCGCATAGAGTAGTGTTAACGACACAAGGTAATATTCCAATAGGCACATTGTCTACTAGTGATTTAGAGAATTTGCGTTCAATATTTGACGAGCCAAACAATACAAATATATTGGATTTTGGATATTTCTTAGACGCTTTATTCGGAGAAAGTTATATGGCAAGTGTAGCATATTAATATTAATTTTTAAAACAAAAAAACGATGCCAGTAAATTGTGAATCATTACTAAATGTAGATATAACAAAAGATTGCGATAATATGCCTGTTTCAGGGCTAGAAATTAATATTTTAGCATTTAATACTATCGATATAGATAGAGTTGCAACAACTTTTGATGCAGCAACAGATTTATTATGTACAAATTTCCAGCTTTTAAGCGGAAAAACAGGGTACTTAATAGAGGGAGCTAAAGTTAGTACTAATGCTTCTAGCGAATTAGTAACTAAATCTTTCGGAAATTATTACAAACAGTTAATAGGGTTTTATTTGCTTAATCCCACAGTTGAAAATAGAAAGGCATTAGAGATAATTTGTTCAGGAATTAAGCTAACTTTTATTGTGGAACAAAAATGGAAAGGACAGGAAAGTAAATCGGCATTTCTTATTTTAGGATTAGATGTAGGTTTAGAAGGTAGTTCTTCTGTTTGGAGTTCTACGGAAGAAGATGGAGCTGAAAAAGTTGAAATTTCAAGCGCAGATGGACAGGAAGAGCCTAGAAAAATATACAATCTATCAGAGGGAGATTATCCTACAACAAAAGCTGCATTTGATAATAAATTTCAACAAGCATAATGCGTAAATGGTCTGAAATTAACAAACAATCTATTGTTAACAATAAATTGTTATTATTAGAATTCTATAAAGATTTTGAAAAAATATTTAATAGTAAAATTAATATAGGTTGTAAATTGTGTATAATAGATGCGTATAATCGTTTAATATCTAAAACAGAAATAAAAATGTCAAAAAAAACAGAAGTAAAGTGTAAATATTTATTGCATAAGAAATATACAGGCAGTATAATTTGGAAATCTACACCTTTAAGGCGTGACGAAATGACTGATGAATTAGCTATTGATTTAATAGAAAACCATCCTAGAGGAAAAAAATTATTTGAAATAATTCCAAATGACGATACAATACAAAAAGCTATTGAAGCAAATAAGTTAGCTAAAGAAAAAGAAATAGCAGCACAAAAAGCTATTGAAGCAAATAAGTTAGCTAAAGAAAAGACTAATAAAAAATAAAATAAATGCGATTTAGAAGTACGTTAATCGAATTTGTTAAACGTAAAATAACCTACAACAAAACAAATAGTTATTATGAAAATGGAGAAAATAACGATTATTCTGAACGAATTGATAGATTAATAAATAATTCAGTAACAGCCAAACAATGCGCTAACATTATGGCTGTTTTTTTAGTAGGAAAAGGGTTTTACAATAAAAATACATTTGATTTAGGGGGTTTAAGTTTGATAAAGTTTGCTCATAAAGTTAGTTATAATTTAGTAAGGCAAAGAGGAGTATTTATACATTTCAATTACAACTTAAATTATGATAAAGTTAGTGCAAAAGTAATACCATTCAATCATTGTAGAGTAGGGAAGAAAGATAGCGATAAATATAATGGTAAAATTGGAATTTGCGAAGATTGGAATAATTCTAAAAGTAAGAATATTAAATGGATTGACATATACAATTCCAATAAAGAGATTATTAAATATCAAATAGGAATAAATAAAGATGATGATATTAATATACAAAAAGATAAATTAAGAAAATATAATGGACAGATTTTGTATGTTAATTTAGATGATGATTACATATATCCATTATCAACAATTGATGCGGTGCAAAATGATTGTGATAGTGAAAGTCAAGCTAGTATATATAAGAATAGAAGTTTAAGAAAAGGTTTTTTTGGAAAAACTTTAATTGTAACAAAACCTTTAATAGATGCAGTTCAAGAGCATAATCCAGAAGAATTTAAAAAACAAGATGGCGAAAGGAGAGCATTTAAAAAAACTGTCCAAAGTTTTATCGGCGCTGAAAATAACGAAGGAGTTTTGCATATAGAAATGGAATTTGACGATCAATTAGGTATTGACAAAAGTATATTGTTCAAATCCATAGAAACAAATATAGATGACGGTATGTTTGAGTTTACAGAGACATCAGTGAGTAACAATATTTTATTTTCGTTCGGAATTCCTAAACTTTTAGTTAAGACAAATGATAGTTCTATTTATGGACAAGGCGGAGATGGAATATATCAAGCAAAATTATTTTATCAAGATCAAACAGAGCAATTAAGACAATCTTTTATAGAAATAATAAAAGAAACTGTTAATGGATTTAAAGATTTCTACGGAATTATAGAGCTAGAATTATTAATAAAAGAAAAAGATGTTATTAATTAATAGAGTAGACATATCGACAAAAGTACAGATAAGTAATAGTGTGTTTGATGATACTATAAATCAATATATAGAACAAGCTCAATTTTTAGATTTGCAGGATTTGTTAGGTGTTAATTTTTATAATGATTTATTAAGAAATAGCACAGACGCTAATTACTTAAATTTGCTAAATGAATTAGAATATAATTATAAAGGTAAAATTTACACAAATGTCGGCTTGAAAATACCTTTGATTTATTATTCCTATGCGAGATATGTAAAATTCGGAAGTGTTCAAGATACGCCTTTCGGTTTAGTAGAAAAAACAAACGATTTCAGTAATAAAGTAAGTTCTAATGTTAAACAAGAAATATATAAACAAAATCAACAAATAGCTTTTAAATATTGGAGAAATGTAGAGGTTTATTTAGACAGAAAAAAAGAATTATATCCATTATGGGCAGAAAATAATTGTATTACGACAAAAAATAAAACGTTTAAAATATCAAAAATATCATAACATGAATAATAAAATAATAGAAATAAACAAAATATGGATTATACATTAGAAATTTGGAATTTAATAATAACAGGGCTAGATTTTAAATTAATACTTATGACGTTAGCTATTGGGGAGGTTTTAAAACCTGTAATAAAATTTAATATTAGCTCATTTTATAAAGTTATTATAACAACATTACCATTATCGTTAGCTTATTCAATTATAGCTAATATTAAGCCACAAATAGCGCTATTAAGTTACGTTGTAGCCTTTTGGCTGTACCCTCTATTTGTAAAATATATATTTAAAAGAATTAGTAAATTTAAAAAAGAGGTAGGTGGCGAATTTCCGCCAGATGATGACGAATAAATTTAAAAACACATTACTATTATCTACTTATATTATAAGCCAAATTCCATCATTATTTTTCGGAACAAATTTAAGATATAATTTAGCTATTTTTGTAGATAGAAGTACTCGTTTAGATTTTTTCTTTTTATATTATACTATATCAATAAATTTCTTAATTTTATCTTACGCACTTCATTTTAATATAGGTGTTTCTAAAAAAGTTACTAAATTCATTTTTATAGTATGTGTTTTAGATTTTTTGCATTTAATGCTTTTTGCAATGCAAGGTTTGGGAATGGCTAAAATAGGAGTGGCATTTATTATATATACTGTATGGCAAAAAGTAAATAAGGGGAAATAATGACAAAAATAAAATCTTTTTTTAATTTCTTAGATACTGTTTTTTTTAGTGTTTGGGGGTTGACGATTATAGACTTAATACCAATTATAGGGATTAGCTCTGTCGATAATTTGATTAAAACGTTAATGGCGGCTGTTGGTTTTGTGTATTTTGCGTTATCTATACCTCATAAAAGAAAAATTCAGAAATTAGAAAGAAAATTAAAAGAACAAGAATTAGAAAAGTTAACCAAAGAAAATGACAAAAACGAATAACGTAACTGTAATTATAAATAGAGATAAGATAACAGATAAATATGCTTTAGGGCATTGCTATATAGATTTAGGTAACGGAGAAAAGAATTATATAGGAACTTCTTTAGAGAGAGGGTGGAACGACAATAAAAAAAGAATTTCATGTATTCCTGATGGAAGTTACACTCTTAGGTTAGAATACTCAAAAAAATTTAAAAAGAAATTATGGGAAATTTATAATGTTAAAAATAGGTCAGAATGTAAATTCCATGCGGCAAATTATTGGTATCAATTAAACGGATGTATTTCTTTAGGCGAAAAAAGAATAGACATTAATAATGATGGTCATTTAGACGTTACTAAAAGTAAAAAAACTATGTCTAAATTTCATAAAATGTTAAAAAATAGTATAAATGTTATTTTAATAATACATAATTTATAATGAATCTGAATAAAAACATATTACTATATGTAATAATATTAATATTGTTAATTAAATTTGGCAAGGATCTATTTATTAATACTGTTCCAAATTCATCTACTAAAATAGACAGCATATTAAAAGTATTTGATACTAAAATTCAAACATCAAGATACCAGGAGAAATATCCACAACCAATAATTAACATCTACCCATCATCAAATCCGAATAAAAATAGTGATTTAACCAATTCACTTATAAGTGAATTTAATAAATTAAAGGATAATGATAAGAAGCTAGAAGCCTATTTAAAAGTTATATCAACTAAAGTTTATAGAAACGTGTACAATGACAGTTTGTCTAAAGTAACTATGATAGATACTATTAGTAATGGTGTTTTGAAAAATCAGTCTATACAAATAGACTATAAACCTCGTAAATTCAAACTTTACGAAAAAAAAATTACCGAAAAATTAAAACCTAAATTAATAATATCCGCAGGTTTAGGAATTCAATCTACTTTAAATAATAATGCCAATACGCAATTACAAGGAATTGTTGAATTAACTAACAAGAAAGGTAATTCACTACAATTTGGATATTCTTCTTCGAGAGAGTTTAGTTTAATTTATAAACGAGATTTATTTACTAAATATTAAAATTTAAAATATATTTAATTTAGAACTATTATAAATAACGATATTACGTTATATATAATTAGTTTAATTAAATAATTAGTATTACATTTGTCCTGTTAGGATAAACAACTTATATTTTAAAAAAAATGAAAAATTTAACACAAATTATTATTACTGAACTAAAAAAAGAATGGAAGATCAATAGTTCAGATATATATGATGGTAATTATATATGTATCGAGATTGAAAGTTGTTCTATTGAATTCAATATAAATATAACAGTAGCAACAAATTTTCAAGAAACAAAATATCAACCAGAAGAATTAAAAATTACAAACTTAGAAATAAATAACTTAGAGATATTTACTAAAAATTCAGATATTGTAAATTTAGAAAAAATAAAAGTAGAAATACTAAACCTACTAAATAAAATAATTGATTAAAAAATAATAAAAATGAGAGAAAATTTAATTATAAATAGTAAAAATAAAAGGATTGAAGTAAAAATACTAAATTTTAATAAAGATTTTAACAACTCAATTTTAATGTGGAAAGTTTCCAGATTATTAAAAATAGCAAATTCAAATATATAAATTATGAAATTTAATTTAGGAGAAAAAATAAGTGTTAAACTATCTGAAATATTAATTAAAAGTACAAATAAAAACGATGTTGAAATGTCGGCTAAAAAATGTAATATAAGCTATTCTCTTTTAAAAAAAATTAAATATAGACAGGCTAATGTTACTGTAAATAATAAGAATGCAGTTATATATCTTATGACAGTTGCGTTTACAAATAATGCGAAAGGAATTAAAATAAATAAAGAATTAGAATTATTTCTATAAATAAATACCATGTAATGTCGCTTTGTAGCGTGGAACTAAAACGAAATTAATTATACATAAAACTGTATTTTTATTTGGTAGTTATTACGTAATACTGTACATTTGTAGTCTAATAATTAAAACAAAAAAATGACTTATTTACAACAGCAAAAAGAAATAAAAAAAGTAAAAGAAAAAATGGAACTTTTACTTGATTGCGTTCAGGATAAAAGTATTTGTAAAAAACATAGATTTGAATATCATAAAGCATACAATGCAGCATCAATTTATTTTTTACAATTATCAAAAATAAAAACTTCAAATTTAGTTATAGTATAAAATTATGAGTGAAAATCTAATAAATTGGAGTGAATTGAGCCGTAAATTAAGCGGTTCAGACAACTCTATAAGAGCAAATAAAATCCCTAAAAAGTACGAACTGAAAGTAAAACGATTGCTTAAATTACTTGAGTTATGGGAACGTTTATTCTTATGAAATTTCCAAATATAACCTAAAATAGATTATTAAATTACAGTTAAATGAAAAGTAAAGATTTAAGAATAAACAATATAGTAAACAGAATTAATAGATTTGGAGAAAAAGAAATATTAGTAATAAAAGGTATATCATTTCTAGGGAATGTTTACGATGAAGATGATAGTATATTCGGAATAGATGAGTTAAAACCAATACCATTAACAGAAGAATGGTTAAAAAAAGGAGGTTTTATTATTCACAATTCAATGTTCAAAAAAGATAGAATTGGTGTAGAAAATTCACTTGACCCATACCATTGGAGTATTAGAATTTTACAAAGTGAAACATCATCATTTTTTGTTGTGGAAATAAAATATGTACACGAACTTCAAAACGCCTACAAATTATTGTGCGGATACGAATTAGATTTTAGTGAAGCATAACAAGTATATATACGACACTATAATAAATTTAAACTAAAAAAAATGAAATTAGAAATATATAATAGTACTTATACTATATTTGATTTAATTGTAACATCTATATTAATTAGATGTTACGAATCTTATTGTATATTCAGACCTGATGGAAAAGAAATTGAAGTTAGATTTATTAACGATAAAATAGATTGTGATGTAGAATTAACAGAATAAAAAAAGCCACGCTCTAACGTGGCAATTAATAAACCGAAGTTTAATCATAACAAGGCAAAGATATGCAAACAATTAGAATTAAGAAATTAGAATTAAGAAATTTCAAAGGAACTAGAAATCTAACTATTGATTTCAACCAAATCACAAACATTTACGGAGATAATGCAACAGGAAAAACTACTGTTTTTGATGCATTTACTTGGTTGCTTTTCGGTAAAGATAGCACCGACAGAAAGCAATTTAACGTTAAAACATTAGATAAAAATAATATTGTAATTCCAAAACTAGAGCATGAAGTAACTGCTATTTTAGAAGTAGATAGTCAAGAAGTTGAAGTTAAACGAATTCTAAAAGAAAAGTGGGTTAAAAAAAGAGGCTCTTTAGAATCTGAATTTAGCGGAAACGAAACGCTTTACTACTGGAACAATGTACCGCTACAAGCAAAAGAATTTTTAGTAAAAATAAACGGTTTAATTGATGAGGGAATCTTCAAGTTAATTACAAACCCTCAATACTTTAATGCTTTAAAATGGCAAGATCGTAGAGAAGTTTTAATCCGTATAACTGGAAATATTACAGATAACAAAATTGCTCAAGGAAACGATGAATTTATCAAACTAATAACTGGTTTAAAAGATAAAACGATTGAGGAATACAAACGTGAAATTTCTGCAAGAAAGAAGAAATTAAATACTGATTTAAAAGCAGTTCCTATAAGAATTGATGAAGCAAACAGAAGTTTACCGCAAATAATTGATTTCACTAAAATTAAAGCAGATATAACTCAATTAGAAAGCGAATTAGAAAGTGTTGAAAATTCAATTTTAGACAAATCAAAAGCATTAACTGATGTTCAAACTAAAAGAACAGAATTACAAAATGAAATCTTTGGTTATAAATCGAAAGTTCAAAATATAGAGTTTGAAGAAACCCAAAAACTTAACAATATAGGTAACGAAACTAAAAGTGAGTTAGTTGGTTTAAAATTAAAAAAAGGATCTAAACAAAATCAATTAGATACTACCAAAAATGAAGCTGCAATAATTACACATAAAAGAGATGTGTTAAAAGAAAAAACGGATAATTTAAGAAATGACTGGGAAGTTCTAAATGCAAAAGAAATCCAGTTTAATGAAAACGATTTAAGTTGTCCGACTTGTAAGCTTGAATTAGAAGATACTGAAAGTAAAAAAACTCTTTTAGTAGAAAATTTTAAAAGAGATAAAACTGAACGACTTACGGTAATTCAAAATGATGGTAAACAATTGGCTCAAGAAATTGAAACGCTAAATAACACAATTACTTCTAATAAAAGTGCAATAGCAATTTTAGAAACTGAATTAACAGAGTTAGCAAGTAAAATAACTGCATTAGAATTGCCAAAATCATCAGAAAAACACACTCCTACTTTAGAAGATGTATTAAAAACTCACGAAGAATACAACCAGTTAAAAGCAAAAATAACTGAATTAGAAAGTAAAACTATTGAAACTCCGAAAGTTGATACTTCTGAATTGCAACAAAAGAAATCAGATTTAAAAGTAAAAATTAAAGAAAACAAAACCTTGCTAAATGATGAGGTTGTAATTGAAAGAACTAATAAACGTATTACTGAACTTGAAGAAGAAGAAAGAAATCTTGCTCAACAAATATCAGATTTAGAATTATCAGAATTTACAATAGATGCTTTTATAAAAAGTAAGATTGAAACTCTTGAAAACCGTATCAATAGCAAATTTAAACTTGTGAAGTTTAGGTTATTTGAAACTCAAATTAACGGAGGCGAGATAGAATGTTGCGATACCTTAATTGACGGAGTGCCTTATTCTGATTTAAACAACGCTTCAAGAATTAACGCAGGACTTGATATAATAAACACGCTTTGTGACTTCTACAAAGTAAACGCACCAGTATTTATTGATAACGCTGAATCTGTAAACGAATTAGTTACAACACAATCTCAACTTATAAGATTGGTAGTTACAAGAGATAAACAATTAAAAATAGCATAAAATGACAGAGCAAGAAATTAAAGATTTAGGATTTAAAAAAGTAAAATCATATAAGCACGATATTTTTACTACAAACCGATATGAAAAAGGGGTGCTAGAAGTGGAATTTACTTATAGAGGATTTAACCTTGAAACTGTTGATTTAACAATAGAAGAAATTAATTGTATGGATATTAAAAAACAAGAATTAATACAATTAAACAAAATACTTAATAAATAACCTTAAAAATAAAAAAATGAGTAAAGACAAGCAATTAGCAGTAGTAAAAAAAGATATTTCTGCAACAGTATTAGAAAAAATTAATACGTTTCAACAATCAGGACAATTAAAAATACCTAAAGATTATTCCCCTGAAAATGCTTTAAAATCGGCATACTTAATTTTAGTTGAAACCAAAAACAAATCAGGACAATCTGCTTTAGAACATTGTACTAAAGAGAGTGTGGCAAATGCACTTTTAAAAATGGTTGTTTGGGGACTTTCTCCTCTAAAAAAGCAATGTGATTTTATTATGTATGGTAATAAATTAGAGTGTGTAATAGAATACACAGGAAATATTGTTTTAGCAAAACGATACGGAAACCTTAAATCAATCAAAGCAAATGCAATTTTTAAAGAGGATGTTTTCGCTTTTGAAGTAGATCCAGTTACTGGATTGAAAAAAATTACGAAACACGAGCAAACACTTGAAAGCATCGGAGGTAAGGAAATAAAAGGTGCTTATGCATTATTCGAGTTGAACAATGGAACTATTGATGTTGAAATTATGAACATACACCAAATTAGAGCGGCTTGGAATCAAGGAGCAATGAAAGGAAACTCTACTGCACATAAAAACTTTCCAGATCAAATGTCTATTAAAACGGTAATTAATAGAGCGTGTAAATTATTGATTAGAGGGTCGGATGACAACATTCTTTACGATAAAGAAGATAAGGTTATTGATGTTACTCAAGCAGATGTAAATCACGAAATCACAGAAAATGCCAATAAAAAAGAAATTGGTTTTGATGATGTTGCTGAAGAAACTACAGTAGAAGAGATTGAAGTAATAGAAAGTGAAGAAGTAGTTACAGAAACAGCAACAAGTCCAGGATTCTAAAGATGAAATTAAAAGTAATAGGTAGTAACAGTAAGGGTAATTGTTATTTGCTAGAAAACGATACTGAAGCATTATTAATAGAGTGCGGTGTAAACTTTTCGGAAATCAAAAAAGCAATAAACTTTAATATTTCTAAAATTGTGGGTTGCATTGTAACCCACGAACATAAAGACCATTGCAAAAGTATTGATGATGTAATGAAAGCAGGTATAAATGTTTATTCAAATAAAGGAACATTTGAGGCTTTAGATATTTATTGTGATGTTTTCGGAAAAAAATGCCATCATAAAGCAAATCCGCTACATGGAATTGATGATTTTAAAATAGGCGGATTTAGAATTATGTCATTTGATGTTAAACACGATGCATCAGAACCTTGTGGATTTCTAATCAACCATAAAGAAACTGGCAATGTGCTTTTTCTTACTGATACCATTTACAGCCCATACACTTTTAAGAACCTAAACAACATCATAATTGAAGCAAATTACAGCAATAGAATTATGACTGAAAAATTACAAAAAGGCAATATGCCTGAATTTTTAAGAAACAGAATTTTAAAGTCACACATGAGCCTTGAGACTTGTATGGAACATTTACAAGCAAACGATTTAACAGCAGTGAACAATATTGTTTTAATCCATTTATCAGATGGCAATAGTGATGAAAAATACTTTTTAAATGAAGTAAAGAAATTAACCAGTAAGAATGTTTTTGTAGCGGATAAAGGACTAACGATTGATTTCAATAAAAAGTAAATAAATATAAAAAAGCATTGGTTTAGCACAAAACAGCCATTATTATCGGTTATATAGTGTTAGCAACTGCGACTAAATTAAAAACAATGGGATTAGATTATGCACATACTTGTCCAGATATAGATAATGCAATAAAAGTATATCAAGAATATATTGTAGATACGTTAAAAGATTTTATAGGAGAATTGAACCCTTATTTAGATTTAGAAAATGATGATGTTAAAAAAATCATAACTGAACATAAAAACTATTTATACGGAAATTTTGAAAATGCTTTTGAAGATGTTCGAAAATCAAATGAAGATATGAGAGAAGATGCAGATATTCAGATTGACAATGCTATTGACGATTTAAATAACGCAAATGACGAAGTGAAAGAATTGCACTCTACAATAGAAAAGCTACAAAACAGAATTAATGAATTAGAAATTGATGTTACTGGTAATTCTTAGTTGTTGCTAACGTTAAATCTATGAATAGTAGCGATTAATAAAACAAAAACATTGAACAATGAACAAACAATATAAAACATCACTAAACTTTGGTAATAGCCCAAACTCACTATTATTTATAGATAGTGTTATGGATAGTAATTTAATGATTACTGTTAGTGGTGGTCGTAGTTCTGCAATTATGGCTAAACATATTAACGAAAGTCCAAAATATGCAAAATGTAAAAAGATATTTGTTTTTTGTAATACAGGAATGGAAAGACCAGAAACTATTGATTTTTTAAAAAAAATTGAAATTGAATGGAATATACCACTTGTAAAAATTGAAGGAGTTTACTCTGATAAATTAGGAACAGGAGTTAAATATAAAATAGTTGATTGGGAAAACTTAAATATGACAGCAAGACCATTTTCAGAAGCAATAATGCACAAAAATAAAGGTATTTATAATGGTTTACCACACTCACAAGCACCATATTGTTCAGGAATGTTAAAAACAATACCAGCAAAAAAATTGTGTGATGATATTTTTGGAGTGAATAATTATATAAAAGCAATAGGTTTTAGAAAAGAAGATATGCCAAAAAGAATATCTTATGCTGAAATAAAAGAAGATAAAAAAAGAATATTCCCTTTAATTACAGATTTTCTATTACCAATTTCTCAAAATGATTTAAACCAAATATTTAAGCACGAAAAAATAAAATTAGAAATTCACAATAATTTTGGTAATTGTGAATTGTGTTGGAAGAAGTCAGAAAATATATTAATTGAAAATATAAGAGCTGGAACTCGATTTATTGATTGGTATTTAAAAGAGGAAGAAAAGTATGGAAACACATCGTTTAGAGGAAATAAAAGTATAAAAGACTTGGTAAAGTTAGCAAACCTACCAACGACTTTAAAAATGGATTTTGCAGATGATTATAAATGCGTTTGTAGTTTCTGATATTATCCATAACAAGTATATATACGACACTATAATAAATTTAAACTAAAAAAAATGAAATTAGAAATATATAATAGTACTTATACTATATTTGATTTAATTGTAACATCTATATTAATTAGATGTTACGAATCTTATTGTATATTCAGACCTGATGGAAAAGAAATTGAAGTTAGATTTATTAACGATAAAATAGATTGTGATGTAGAATTAACTAAAATAGAAAAAGAATATTTCAATAGTGATTTATTCAATGAAATAAAAATATTTTAATAACTAAAACAAACAAAATGGAACAAGTAAACAAATTTAAAAATCTGAAAGAATTAGTAGAGATTTGGGCGAAAGAAAAAGGAATAATGGAAAAAGCAACTCCTTTGACACAGCACGGAAAAACTGAAGAAGAGGTTAATGAGTTAGGAATATCGTTAATTGCTCAAAACAACGATTTAAAAATGTTTTTACTGGACGGAAAGGAAGTTGACACCAATCACGAAATCAAAGACGCTATTGGCGATATAATGGTAACTCTAATCATACAAGCAAAGATGCAGAAGTTAGAAATTATAGACTGTTTAGAAATGGCTTACAATACTATATCTAAAAGAAAAGGAAAAATGATTAATGGAGTTTTTGTGAAATCAAAATAAAGTTGTATATTTGCATCGTAACCGTCTGACATTATAAGTTACATAATAAATTATAATAACTCCGATAATGAAACTTGAAGTCAGATGCAAGTGTATTTATTGGAGTTTTTTATATTTAAAAAAATGAATAATAATATAAAATACGGATGGATTGGTCTTTATAGATCTATAACAAATCATTGGTTATACCCATCAGATAGGACATTTACTAAATATGAAGCGTGGATAGACATACTATTAATGGTTAATCATTCAGATAAAAAAGTATTTAATGGTTCTGATACTGAAATATGCGAATCAGGTCAAGTTTTTACAAGTCAAAAAAAACTTATGAGTAAATGGAAGTGGTCAAAAAGCAAATTAATTTCTTTCCTTAAAGTTTTAGAAAAAGAACAAATGATTGTTTTAGAAACAACCACTAAAAAGACCATTATAAAAGTAGTTAATTTTCAATTATATCAAGACTTTAAAATAATTGATAAAACAAAAAAAGACTTCAAAAAGACTTCAAAAAGACTTCAAAAAGACTTCAAAAAGACTTCAAAAAGACTTCAAAAGGCTACAAACAATAATGATAATAATTATAATAATTATAATAATGATAATATTTTTAAAAAAAAAACAATGAAAACATTTAATTTTAAAAATTCTTTAAAAGATTTAGGCGTTGATGAAAATATTATTTCAGAATGGCTACAAGTTAGAAAAAGTAAAAGAGCAACAAATTCTGAAACAGCATTTAAAAAGATAGTTAAAGAAATAGAAAAAACAAGTTTATCTACAAATGACGCTATAAAAATATCGGTAGAGAATAGTTGGAGTGGATTTAATAGCTCTTGGCTGTCTAATATTTCGTTAAATAATAACAAAGCAGATAAAATACAATCATTTGCGACAAACAGAAAATAAAAATGTCAAAAATTAAAGAGTTTATAAAAAAAGAATTTAAAGTCATAGGTAGGCATAGGTATAATTCATTAAAATATGCTGTTCAATATTTAGAAGAACATAAAAAAAACGGAGAAGATGAAATTGATTTATACTTGAAATTTAGAGAAACATATAAAATATCATTTTCTAAAGCAATAGAAGAAATTAATAAGTTTGATCAAAAATGGAATTCAAAAAAAAATCTTTCAGAAGAAGCAATTAAATATTTAAAAAATATTGGTGTAAATAAATATATAAATAAAAAACAAATTACTAAAGATTGGTTGTTTAAAGAATTTGATAAAGAATACTTTAGACAAAACAATGTAAGATACTCAAGAACTAAAGAAAGCTTAGAGAACATAAAACCTTTAATTTATTATTTTATTGGAGATATTGAAAATTTTAAAAAATGTATTAATGTATCTAGTTTATCTAAACAAAGTTTTAATAAAGGTTTACTTATTATAGGAGGGTATGGAAATGGTAAAACTTCCGTAATGAAAACTATAGAAAATGTGTTAAAAAAAACAAATATAACTTTCAAAGGTTATCCTGCAAATGACGTTATTACAATGTATGAAGCGTGTCAAAATGCAAATGAAAAAGATGTTTTTTACAAAAAAATGAATAATGGAACACGTTATTTTGATGATATTCTAACAGAAAGGATAGCATCAAATTATGGAAAAAATAATTTATTTAAAGATATTTTTGAAATAAGATATGAAAAGAAAATGAGAACATACGTAACGTGTAACTATAAAGATAACACGTCAGATGATTTAAAAGCAGGATTACATCAGTTCGGTGAAAAATATGGGAGTAGAGTTTATGACAGATTGTTTTCTATGTTTAACATTATAGAATTTAAAGGGAGGAGTTTTAGAAAATGAAAAACAAGGTTTTATTTTAAAAGATGCTTTCAAAGTATTAATAAAAATAAAGTTAAAAACTCAAATCAATATTTGATTTTATAAAAATATCGGAAGCCGAAAAGATAATAGAGTAGGCAATAAATTAAATAAATAAAAACAATGAAAACAATTTTAAAATCAACAGTACTTATTTTATTATTATTATTAGCATTTAGTTGCAATAATTATGAAGAAGAGTATAACGCAGATGAATTTAATATTAATTTAAAAAGCAAAAGCGTCTACTTTTTAAATGGCAAAGATATTTTGATTAGCAATATTGACGAAGTTGGTAATTACAGTTTGCCTACTAAAATTTCTGTTAGGATTATTGAAAAGTACATTACAAACAGACCTAAAGCAATATTTTTTAATTACGACGATGTTTGTTATGTGAGTTATTATATCAAATCAACAGATAGTTACACATACCCACCTGAGAGATGTTATTCTGAAGATACAAACGAGGATATTCTTCCAGAAGAAGATACAAATGACGGGGATAATTAAAATCGAAAAGACAAAAGCGTAATGGGTGTTCGCTATTAAACACTCAAAAAAACCAAGTAAAATGAATAAACAAAAATTATTACAAGAATTAGTACAAAAGCTATCAGACAAAGATAGTAGTTTGGAGAGCAAAAACAATGTATTGAACAATTTTTTAAAACAAAAAAAAGAATTAGATTTATTAGAGCACAAAAAGAAAATTCTAAGTTATAAATATATTCCTAATGTTAGATTTGATTTAGTACATATTCATCTTAACAACGAGGGAATGGCTCGTAGAGCAGTAGTGCATAACGATACATTTATTCAAATGTATAAAAATAGATGGTACCAGGTAAATTATTATACGGGAGTTCGCTATCCTTACGTTCTAACGAACACAGATTTACAAGCTGATGATTGGTGTATTTTTTTCAATGTAGACTACAAAATTCAATTATCTAATCTAAAAAATTTTTTATTAGAATCTAAAATGAAATTAGAAGAAGAATAATTATTTTTTTCATCCGCCTTATTATATAACATGTGGTAATAAGGCGGTAAAAAAATACACAACAATTTAACTAATAATCAGCATATTATATTTTTTTTTAATAAAAACACTAAAATTATTTGGTAATTAGTAAATAATTAGTATATTTGTGTCAGATAAGCAATGAAGCATATCTTTTAAATTAAATAAGATGAAAAATTTAGAACAAAAAGTAAACGAAATTAAAACAATAATTAACAATAATGGAGGGGTTTCAAATTACCCTAATAAAATTAAAAGAAATAGACCTATCGGCTGTCCTATGAGATGTAATACTATTGATGAAGTTAGATTTGGGCTAACGAATCAAGAATATTATATAGCTTTTGCACTTGACTTGATTGGAAATAATGGACATACAGGAAAAATAATAAAAAACTGTATGATTCATCAATATACTATAAACGCATAACCAATTAAAAAAATTAAAATATGAAACCAATAACAGAAAAAACAAAGGTGTTTAACGCAAGTTTAACGCCACTTGAAATAAAAAATCTTGAAAAAATAAGTAAAGAATTTTTCGGAAAAAAAAACAAGAGTGGAATGATTAGATATTGGATTAATAAATTCAAAAAAAAAGAAGAATTAAATAAATAAACATTAACCTTAATTGGCTTATTAACTATATTTTTTGTTATAGCCAGTTTTTAAATACTAAAATTATGAACGAATTAAAAGTATTGAACATTTAGATGAAGAGAAACAAAGATATTATTTTCTAAAAAGTGATAACAAATATGTATATTTGTTAAAATTTTTTATTATAAATAATTATGCCTGAAATAAATTCATCAATAATACAAAAATATAATAAAAAAAAGGCATCTCAATTATTAAAATTAGCAGAAAAGCATTTTAATAAATTTATACGCTTAAGAGATACTGACGATAATGGATTTGGAAAATGTATATCTAGTGATCAAACTTTAAAAATACCATCATTAAATGCACAAGCTGGTCATTTTTATTCAAGCGGAAAATATCCAAGTATGAAATTTAATGAAGATAATGTACATCTTCAAGGCAAGTCAGATAATTCCTTATTAAATAATAAAAAACATCAAAAATTGATTAATTGTGTGGAGTTCTAATAAATAAAAATCCAGCATTAAAATGCTGGATTTTTATTTATTAGAATAATTTTTCTTGTTAGTTAGAATTATATTGTGTATATCCATTTCCTAAATTATAATTTTTTGATTTCTCATTACCATTAACATCAATAATTGTTATTGTCATTTCAGGTATATGACCAGGTATATAATCATCTAAATCATTAATTAAAAGCCCACTATCAATATTATAATACCATCCCCATACACCAGCAGAGTAAAATCTTGTATTCCCATTAGTTGTAGAACTATTTCTTCTATATGATGGTATGGAAACATCAATAATATTATTTTGTAATATAGATAAAGATGTAGGAACTGTATTACTTCTAGATTCAGGAGTTGGATTGAATCTATTAATATCTGTTATGTAAAAATCCATTGTAACTTTTATATTAGCTATGTTGTATACTCCAGGAGTGAAATCATTAAATTTTAGATAAAGAGCTCTGTAATATGCAACAGAACGTTCGCTATTATTTTGTACTACAGGAATACCTTTATCTATAATAATAGAATTGAATTTAGGTAAAACATCATTACTTATTAAATTAATTTCTGTTATTTCTTCATGACCATATTCATTTGTTACTTTTAATTTTACTACTAAATTTCCGTATAATAAATTAGGAGAAATCATCATATTTGGAGAATTAGGAGGATTTCCATTTAAAATTTCAGTATCAACTTCTTCTCCATCTATTCCAAATTCATAAGTATAATTTATGTTATGGGAATAATCTGTATTGATATCAACTTTTAAAATAGTGCTTTGATCGCTCAAAATAGTATTTTCGGATAACCTTATATTTTCCAATGAAAATATAGGTACATTTGAAGTTAAAGGAATAATTATATTATTTGTTACATCATTAATTTTTACTTCCACATTAAATGAAGTTGTACCTATTTCCTCTGGTATTAGTTCTAAATTAATATTCCCATCATGATTTTGTAAAATAAATTCAGAATCAAAAGATCTATTAATATTATTTACTTTTAATGTAGATGATAAATCTCCATCAATTGGAGTAATTTTTAGAGTAATATCATCATTACTTCCTATATTAATATTATATGCTGCCGTATCTAAAACAAAGACACTTTCTGTCATATCTTGAATAGTTAAATTAAAATTATATAAAAATTGAATACTTGCTATTTTTGATTGTTCTTCTGATATATCTTCATGTGATATAAAAAATTTAATTTTATATCTTCCTGGAACATTTGTTACAAATGTTCCAGTAAAATTTTCTGGAAATATTTCAAACTTTTCGTACTGATTTTCATATATGTTATTATTATAAATAAACTTCCCATTATCAGAATTAGCACCATTATAAGAAGTTTCATAATGCATTTTGTACCCTTGACAATTTGACAATGGATCATTTTTTTCAATACTAAAATTAATTATTTCTTCTATATTAATAGAAGAAATACCATTATTTTCTTCTGCAAAATAAAAAGTATAGTTACAATTGTCTTTATTAGTTATAATTTCAATTTCTTTATCGCATGATACCAAAAGAAGGAGAAAAAGAACAAATAGATTTATTTTATATTTTTTCATGATAATATATTTAATTGATTAAAAATTTAATTCCACCGCCTAAATATGGCATTGCAGAACCTAAACTAGAATTAAAATGATAAAATTCTGTTCCTTTAATTAATATTGAAAAATTTGGATTTAAATTATATTCTGCTTCTATCGATACAGAACCTCCATAAATAAAACTACTTTTACTTAGTATTCTATCGTTATTTTCTATAACGATAGAATTTAACTTATTTATAAATTCATATCCGAAAATTAAATCTATTCCTCCAGATAGAATAAAATTTTGTTTTCTATTTTCAAAAAAATTAATAAAATAACCTACGGAACCATTGATTATATTATAGGGAATTTTATATGTGCTTTTTTTATCTATTGATTTTGTTACAAAAAAACCAACTTTAATTTTATTAATTTGTTTTTCAATATTATAATTTATATTTATAGCATATCCATCTATAGTATAACCTCCTGTTATATCTATTGTATTTCGTTGTGCACTTATTTTAAGTAAAATAAATAAAAATAGTACTTTTATAATCTGTTTTTTCATAATATATTTAATTTGGTTGATTTAATTGTTTTGAAGATATTGAAATTGTTAGGTCTCTTTCTCCTTCTTTTTCCTTTAATGTTATAAGAAATACTTTTTTCCTAATTGTAAATTTTTTAAAAACTAAAACAAATCTTTTCTTAGTATTGCCTTCAATAAGATTAGGTTTATTAAAAATAAAAATAGGTTTAGTATCAATTTCTTGATAATTAGCACGTTTTTTCTTACTCTTTATCGTTTTTTGATAAATCATATAGTCAAGGTCATAATTTACTTCAGTTTTATTTTCTATAAGAAATGATAAGTATAATTTATCATTATTATAAACTATATCGTAAAGTTGGAATAAAATACCATTTTTTGAAGTTCTTGTCTTCATATAAAAAGGCTTTTTTTCTACTAATTTCTTTGAAAAATTTAATAACTCTTTTTCTTTTAGATTATTAATAATTGAATCTTCCTGTTCAATTATAGGTTCTGAATTCTTTACTATTATCAAATTATCTATTTTATTTAAAGTATAATTTATGGCATCATTATTATTAATGATATAATTAAATTTTTCTAGATCTTCTTTATATTTTACTATATAAGAGAAAATCAACCCTTTTTTTGTAGTAACTAATAAATTAGTTTTCCTTCCTACATCAACAGCTTTTAGTATTGCAATTTTCGCATTACTTTTTTTATCAAAAATAAATAGAAAGTTTGTTGAACCCATATATCCTTCTTTTATAGGTTCATTAAAAATTAAAAAACTATTGTTGTGTTTATTTACATAAATAATTTTTTCCTTTTGAGCCAAAACGTTATTTATAACAAAAAATGTTAATGTTAATATTATTATTTTTTTCATTTCTTTAAAATTATTTCTGTTCTATTACCAATCCCTACTTTTTGCACAGATTTATTTTTTTTAAATATTTTTTTTATTGTTCCCGCTACAGGAACGCCTTTAACATCAATATCATCTGCTATTTCATGAGCTGCAGCACTTTTAATGTTTGCTTTAGTGTATAAGCCCAAACCACCATCATTTGCATCATAAACTTGTAAATCAACTTTGATATTATTTATATGGTTTACCTTTATAAACAATCGGTGTTCTCCAAAAGTTGCAAATCCAAAAAAACGAGTATTATTTTTAAATATGGTTCCATTAATAATTGCTTCTTTTTTTAAAATCAATTTCACTCTTGTTTTATTTTTAATAGAATGTTCCCCATTAACTCTTGCTAATATTATGTTATCTGTTTGTAAAATAGGTTTTGGTTTTGGAGTATCTAAACCTTTAATATGATTAAATGATTCTTTTATATTATCTATTTCCCTTTTTCTTTTTTCTTCAAAATTTTCTTTTTTCTTTTTAAATTTATTAGTAGAATTTTTTCTTTTATTTTTAATAGGTTTTCTCAATTTTGGTTTAGAATAAACTATTTTTTGCGCATTTAAAATACTGTCAATAATTTCTTCATCTGTTCTACCTTTTTTAATTACTGGAATATTTGCATTTCCATTAGAAGTGAATTTTCCAAAATCACTTAATATATTACCAGAACCTTTTCTAGCATTTGCGATACTATCTTTTTCTTCTAGTTCATAAGCTTCTAATTGAGAATTACTAGTATCCCTACCATTACCAATTTTCAAACTAGTATTTATATTATTAGTAGGTAATTTATCATCATTTAATGAAGTTTTATAAACAAAAGCACCTATAACTAAAAATAGACCTATTCCTATTAATGTAAAATTTTTTTTATCCATTATTTTAATTTTTTTTAACTTCTTGATTTCTTATAAATATATATTCAATTGAAAGACCATGAGGGTTTTTATTTCTAACTCTGGTAGTCTTAATAAAATTCAGATCCATAACTAAATTACGATACTCTACTATATCAGCAGATTGTAATTTTTGTGTACCAAATACTCTTGCTCTAAATGGAGATTTTCTTAAATCAAATTTTATGCTGTCAACTATAGAATTAATAACCATATTATTTTGTTTAATTTGATTATAATAATTTTCCTGTTTATATATTTTCCATAAATCTTTCACTCCTTTTCCACCAAGTTCTAGACCTTTTTGTACTTGTTTATCTATATTAATTTTATCGTAAGAGAAAAATGTATTATAAAACATTCTAATATGATTATCAGCTTCTATTTCAAGATTATCTCTATTACCAGATTTATAAGCAGGATTAATATCTCCTTTATCATCTAAGACAAAAATATTATCCTCACTTTTTTGAATAGCGTAAAATACAGTCGCAGCAGATATTAAACTAGTTATAAAAACAACTATAATTGCTATCCACATAAAAGATATTGACTTACCAACAGCCTTATCAAGTGTCATTATTTTATTATTTATTACTTTCATTATTAATTATTTAGATTTAAAACTTCCAGATGTAGCAGATTTAGCAGCCGCAGTAACCCCTTTCATAGCCGCTAATCCTACCATAACAGGAGCAAAAGCTGAAGCAAACATACCTCCTGAAGGAGTAGAGCCAATAAACATAGATACTATCTGTGGTACTTTAAACATCATAATACCTTTAAATATACCAAGTCCAATAAAAGTAAAACCAACTAATAAAGCATTACCAAATGAATAAAAAGCAGGATCAGAAGCTATTTCTCCCATTCCAAATTGACTTTCAAAGTAAGTAAATGACATCGCATTTATCAATCTAAATATTAAAGCAGCGATACCAAACCAAAGATTTACTGAAATAAAAGATTTTAACCAGGTTAAAAAAGTATTTTTCATTCCTGGAAGAAATGATAAAGCTAAAGCTATCGAGCCTACTACTTTTAATATTTCAATCATAATTTGTGTATAAGTAGCAAATAAAATTATAAACATCTTATCTAACCATAACCCCAAATCTGAAAAGGATTCTAAAATTATAGAAACAAAAAATTTTTGAAACGATAAAGCAGATAATTTATCAAAAAAACCTTCAGCTTTAGAAAATTCTTTGATAATATCCATTCTCATTTCATATAATAGTAAATGCATTTGATTAGCTGCTTTTTCATCTAAATCTGGGTTTAAAAATAGTTTACCCAATTGATTCGTAGATATTGTAATAAAATCTAGTATAGTAGGAAATAAAAAAAATGCAAAGACGAAAAATAGAGGTGTAACTATATTTTTCATAGGATCAATACTTTCCTTACCTCCATTAATTAATAGGGTAAACATATCCTTTGTTAAATATATAAATAAAGCAATCCCAACGATATATCCAACACCATTAAATATATTATTAATTTCAGCAATACTATCAATAGCATCTTTCACAGCCTGTTGGGCTTTTTCAGTTTTAACCAGTATACTTAAATAATACATTTTTAATTGTTTAAAGGTTCAACTATTAATCCCTTAAAATCTGTTTTATAGCTTATTACTTTTCTATGGACAAGATTATAATTGTCCTCTAATTGATTATTTAATTTTAATATTAATTCTAGACGTTTACCATCATCCATTTTTAGAAGATCATCTTTCATTAATTTTTGAATAACATCAATTATATCATTCATTTTATCTAAAATGAGATCAATATCATCATTAACTTCATTTATATCATTTGTATCAAATAATTTTCTTCCACTTTTAAACTCCATATTATTCATTTGATAAATAATAAAATAAGTGTCTTGTACTGTTTTATACATTAACATTACTGCTTTTTTCACTCCCTGAAAATCTTTTATAGCAGATTTAACCTTCTTTAAAGCTTCTTGTACTTTTTGTGCTTTATCTAATCCCTTTTGCATTTTTTTACCTTGAGATAGGGATTCTTTTAATGTTTTTGCATTCGATGCTTTATTACTTGAAGATGTACTTAATAGCGACCCTATTGTTGCATTTAAAGCAGTTAATTCTAAATTAGCAGCAGCATCAGTTACAGGAATTTGTCCAAATGTAGTACTAACATAAAATAGTACTATTATTTTCATAATTTTTTTCATAATTTTTTTAATTTAAATAGGTTTCTATATATATTTTTGTTGCAAATTCAACATCATTATACTTTTCATATAATTCATAGAATTTATTTGTGTTATTTTTATCTGAATCATAAATAACAAAAGCTTCTTTACAAACTTCAAGTCTTAAAACTTTTGAAGTATTACCCATATCAAGTAAAAATTCAGAATGTGGGTATTTACCAGAAGTATTATTTCTTACAGAAAGTAATTGACTTATTGTATTATCACTCAAACTTAGTCTTTTTTGTAGTTCAGGTATATCATCCATTACTTTTGAATGATTTAATAAATATTTAATGGAAGCATTACCAGTAATTGCTTTACCTAGAGCATTATTTGGAATATCAGTAATTTGTTGTACCGCAATACCTACAGAACCATCAAACTTCCTAATTGTTTTATAAAGATATTTCAATAATGATGCCATACCTTTTTTTTCTAAAACTTTCCATGCTTCATCGATAAAAAATATTTTTTTACTCCCATCTTGTTTCCAGATAGAGTTAAAAGTTAAATCTGAAATAAGCATTCCAAATATTGGAAATAATATTGGATGATCTTTAATATTATCTAATTCAAATTCAATATAAGATTTGCCTTCACTTTTGGTAGGAGCACCTTGTGTAAATAAATTTGAATAAGAACCTAACGCATATTTTTTAAGATTAATCAGTAAGCTATCCATATTAATAAGATTTTCATTTTTATATTCAGAACAATGTTCTAGAATAAATTTATAAAATCCCCTAATATTCATTTTCCCTTTCTCTAAATTTGTGAAATCAAGAATATTTTCATTAGCTTTAAGTTTATAAAAATCTATAAAAATCTCATTTAACACACTTCGCTCATCATTAGAAATATCTTCACCATTTTTCCAAAGAATAGCAATAAAATCAATTAAAAACTCAATTTTATCTGTACTAATAAATAACTTCTCTCCTACTTTATCTTCTTTAGAAGATAGGTAAATATAAAAAGGATTTACATCTAAAGCTTTACCTTCCTCATATAAAAAATATAAGCTTTTATTAGGATAAGTTTTAGCTATTTTAGAATCTCCTCCAATATTTATAACAACTGTTTTAGTATTTTCTTTTTCAATAAATTGTCGAAGTATATTTTTAGCCAAAAAGCTTTTACCACCTCCAGAGGGAGCAATCATTAAAAAATTTCTATTATCGACAACTTTTGTTAAATATGGTTTATCAAATGTATCTATTAGAATAGGTAATTGCGTTAACCTATCATTAAAAACAAAACCATCATTATCAATTTTATAATTTTGTTCAGGATTAAAAAACAAAAAAGGATAACTATCATAAGATAGAATAGTTTCACTTAATGGCATCATATCAGCATTACCAGGAAATGTTCCTAACAAGTATAAATAACTATCTTGGATAGGCTTGTATGGTTTAAGCCCTAATATATCAAAGTAACCACTTATCTTATTATCTAATTTTTCAATAGTTTCTTTATCTTTTTCCCAAAACATTACAGAAAAATGATAACGAACAATTTTTAAATTTTGATTTTCTACGCCACTTAAAAATTCCTCATTAATTTTAGCATTGTTTAAATTCTGTCTACCCATTAAGGCAGTACCATTTAATTTTGAAATATTTTGTTCTATTTCTTTTTTCCAATATGCTTGATTATCATAATAGATAATCAAATTCACTCGATGTTCAATATTTAATTCTAAACCAAAACAAGAAACATAAGGACGATAAAATTTAGATATTTTTGTACTTCTATTGGAATTTACTATTGCAATAGGTATTTTACCATCAGCTTGATTTTTCATATCACACAAGGAATATATATGTAATTCTTTATCTCCATATCTAAAACCCTCTTTATCTAATATTATATCAGTATTTACTTTTGTATTAAAAGTAAAATAAGATTTAATTAAATTTTCAGTTTCTATTTCAGTAAGTTTAATAAAATTAAAATAGTCATGTGATGATATATTATTCACACCTTTTTTAATAATATTATAAAAATTTTTAATTTTTTCTGTTTTTAATTTTATTTCTTTATCGTTATAAGAGATTTTAAAACTCCCATAATTATTTTTATATGAAGCTATTTTAGGTAATATAAAATAAACATAAAGTGTTTGTTCTAAATAAACTCTATTTTTAAAATGATTAACGGTAGCTTTTTCAAGAAAGGTATTGTTTTTCAATTTTTTAGGATTAAACTCTTTTTTTTTATAATCCCATTGAAAATGTATAACTGTTTCTTCAGGAACATTTGAGTAAATAGATTTTGATAAAATATCCACAATATTATTTAAGTCCTCTGCATGTAAGGTAAATATTTCTGGAACTTCCATTTTATAACAAATAGCTACACTCCCACTATTTAATAATATTATATTATTATCTATAGCAGCAACTGGAATAATATCATTTATGCTGTATTTACTCATTATTTCATTTTTTTCTTTTTAATAATTATTTGTTCATTTATTTTTATTACGTCTATTTTTTTAAAATATAGATCATATGATTTTTGAATGTTTTTAATGCCTTTGGTTTTAAATATATAAGTTATTCCACCAATACCAGCCAAGCCAATTATTAAAGCTACTATTTTCATTATAAAAGAAGCGTTAATAATTATCATTATGAATATAAGTACCCATAAAAATAAAACGAAAAAAACAGAAAAAGGAAAGCCATAAATTGTTGCATTACGGTTTATCCTTTTATAAGTTTTTAATTTATATAGATTCTCATTAGCCATATTTAAACTAAAAACATTTGTACAATCACTCTTATTACTACTGCAAATAAAATTGCTCCTACAGTATTCATAAGGGCTTTTTTTCCTTCCGAACCTTCTCCTGTTTTCATCTTGTAAAATACAAATATCCCTCCAATAAGTAAACCAACCCCAATAAGAACATCAAATAGTCTTAGCATTGAAGAACCGAAGCCAGAAATGGATTCAGCAGCAGCATCAAAAGGATCGTTTTGTGCAAAGGCTTTATATCCAATCATAAGAGCAAAAGCTCCAAAAATTATTAATTTTTTTATTGTTTGTGTTTTCATAAATTATTATTAAATTTTATTATTAAATATCATCCATATTATCAAAATCTATTTCTATATCAAAATCCATATTATTTTGATTTTCAATCTCATCATCAAATATTTCTTCCGTTAGTTTACTTACATCTATGTTTTTAAAATCACCATATTTATTATTATTATTATCAATTATTTTTTTTTCATCATTATCTTCAGTAAATAAATCTAGTTCATTTTGAGGATCAATAGCATCTTCTAAATCCATACCTAAATTATCATTTTCATCCTCTTCAATATTATCTATCTTAAAGTCGCTGACAAATCTACTAATATCTATAAAAGATTTTTCACCTTTAACATTATCTTTTTTAGTTTCAACTTTTTTAAGTTGGGTATAAGAATTTCCTAATATTGTCGGTATACTAGTATCATTTTTTGTTTTATAAACAATTTTTTCTTTTTTGTTTTCTGGCTTACCCTGATTAGACCATATAAAACTAAAATACAATCCTAAAAATATAAATAATCCCCCTAAACCTATTATTGTATTAAATATATCCATTGCAAATATAATTTTTTTATACAAATATACAAATATAATATATTATATAATTGAATCTTTACTTAATTTCTTATATTCATTATCAATTTCTTTCATGTTATTAACATAATAACTGATAATTAAAGCATCCACTATAGACGTTATTGTATGTTTATGTACAGCTTTTAATCTATTTAATATTGATTTTGATAAATTATTTACATGAACTTGACTTATAGACTTATCTTTAATTATACTATTTCTTAAATCTATCATTTCTTTTAAGGATTGTGTTTCATGTTTTTTTAACTTAACTTTATCCTTCTCCCTTTTTTCTAAATTTACTTCACCACTTTCTTTAATGTCATTTTCTTCATTAAACAACTCGCTTTTATTACCTAAGTTAACAGACAGATGATCTAAATTAAGTTTTTCATTTTTTGCTTTTGCCATGTTATTTTTTTTCTTTAATATTAATTAATAAATCTTCTATAAAAGTATAAATACTTTTTTTACTTATATTATATGGAGGAGGATTGATTGTACTTGCATACTTTCTTTGAAATTCGATATTTTCATAAACAGGCTTTAATCTTTTAACACCCTGTTTATCTAGCCAATCTCCAAACCTTCTAAAATAAGCGGAGTTTTTTCCTTTTTCTCCATTATACCTATTAAAGAACACACCAAAGCCTTTCAATCTTGATTTTTGAGAATGAAACATATTACTTAAAAGCTCTAAAGTAGATATAGTACTTTCCACACTCTTTTTATCTACATAAAAAGGTATATAGGCGTAATCCATAAAATAATATAATTCTTTAACACCTTTTATACTTAAACTTCCTGGTACGTCTAAAAAAACAATGTCAAATTCCTTTTTCACTTTAGCAATTGCAGCTATATTAGTTGGTTCTATTGTAAATATTTTAAAAGGTTCCTTCCCCTTTTCTGTTAATTTTTCAACATTACGCAAAGTTAAAGGATCATCTCTCTCATATTTTCTTAAATCATCTTTTCTATCTACATTCATTGAAGGCTGATCTACATCAGTATCTATAACAGCAATTGTATAATCATAATACATAGTTAATGCAGAGCATACTATTTCTGTAATTGTTGTTTTTCCAGCACCACCTTTCCCTGAAACGAACCCTATTAATTTTCCCATATCATGTATTGTTATATATATAATTTGCACAAATATACATTTATTTTACCAAATAAACTAATATTATTCAGTTTGTTTAGTATTTATACATAATTTAATATTTTTAATTAAAATATTATTTATAAATATAGTTATAATAAAATACAATTACAATATTTATTACTTTATTACTTTATTACTTTATTACTTTATTACTTTATTACTTTTATTTTTTTATCATTGTTAAAACAAACTTTATAGTCTAATTATAATACTTGTGATCCTTTCAATAAAAAAAGAAGCTTGAAAATTTCCTAAAAAGCTTGAAATATACTACTTTTGAATTGTGTGCAATTAGCAAGGTGTGTTATTTGGTGCCAAATAACTCAATTTATTATCATAAATCGACCTTGATATTTGTGCCTTTCAGTTACAAATATGTTGATAGAAACTATGTTTCTTATTAATTTTTAAAATATTTTTTATGCAAAAAAATAAATATACTAGTAAAACATCCAATCCTTTAAATAAAGGAGGAAGACCAAAAATAGGAGAGGGCTTAACTAAACAAGAAAAGGAACGGCATTTTTTTGAAGTAAAAAGAAGCGAACGATTAAATTTACGTTTCACAAAATTTGAAAAAGAAAAGATAGATAAAAAATACAGGAAATATTTATTTGACAATAAATTAGAAAAATCACAACTTTCATTAAGTGTTTTTATTATAAAAACAGTCTTAAATAATAATTTTAAAGCTATATATCAAGATAATAATTTGTCAAAAATGAGTTTTGATATTAATAAAATAGGTGTAAATATAAATCAAATAACCAAGAGAATAAACTCATATTCACATATAAATAATCATAAAATACAAATAGATTTACAAGAATTAAAATCTAAATTGAATAATATTTATATTAAATTGGATAAAAAATGATAGCAAATATTACGCAGGGAAGTTTTTTAAATGGACTTTTAGAATATAATAATAAGAAAGTGGAGGAGGAGGAAGCAACACTTTTTCATACAAATATTATGAACCCATCTAATAAAAATATAAAAAGAATATTTCATAAACTTATAGAAAATTCAAAAAGAAAGGATAAAGTATTTCATATATCCTTAAATTTTTTAAAAAAAGATTATGAGCATTTGGGAGAGAAAAAACTAAAATTATTAACAGATGATTATTTAAAAGAATTAGGATTTCCAGAAAATCATCCTTTTCTTAGTTATATGCATTTTGATAAAAAACATCCACATATTCATATTGTAACAAGTAAAATACTAGAAAATAATAAAGTATTAAATGATAAATTTATCTTCAGAAAAAGTTATCGAATATCACGAAAATTAGAAGAAAAATATGGAATAACAAATATTAATGAGCATTATAAAATAAATAATGAAAATTTTAAAAACGTAGAACGCATAAATAAAGCAAAACAATTAAAACTATATAAAAATAAAAAAATACCATTAAACTATCTTTTTAATTCGTTTGCAATGGATATGTTAAGACATGATAAACCAGTATCATTAATTGAATATCAAGATAGATTATTAGATTACAATATAAATTTAGAACAAACCAATTTTAAAAATAAAGGATTGCTTTATCGGTTTGAAGATGATACATCAGGAATTAAATCATCTAATTTAGAAAAAGCATTAAGTTTAAAAGAATTAGAAAAAACTTTTATAATAAATAAAAAACAACAAAAGAAGACTGCAGAGTATGTTGCTAAACAAATTGATAATTTATTCTATAAATATGATAAATTAACTTATCAAACCTTTATTGAAGAGTTATCAAAAAAGAATATAAATGTTACAGCAAATATTACTAATGATACACTTAGAGGTTTTAGATTTTCAAGTAATGGTTTTTCATTAAAAGGACAACAATTACCAAAACGTAATTATACAATGGCTAAAATTCAACATAAATTCGGAGAAACAAATACTACAAATGAAGTTTATTGGGCTAAATATAAATTAAAATTTAATCAAGAAAAAATTAATAATAATAGCTTTTTAGATTATATAAAATCAAGTATGAAAGTAGGATTAATTCCTCAACTTACATCAAATGGTATATACCTTAGGAGAGCCAATGATTATTTATTAAATTTACCAATCAAAGATAAAATGTTTTTAAATCAAACATTCATATTAGATATTAAAAAGTTAAGTCCAAAACAAATCGAAAATTTTAATCAATTAATTAAAGAACAATTATTAGAAGAAAATAAGCAAATAAAAATAGATCATAAAATAGATGATGATAAAAATTTATTAAATGATACTATAAATGAATTTATAGATATTCTTCAAGGTGAAGAATATACAGAAGAGCATGATGATACGATTTTATCTAAAAGAAAAAAGAAAAAAAAGAAAAAAAGATTATAAAATATATAGGATATATTTATATGTACTGTCATTTAATATATAATATTTTCATATATTTGTATTATATTAAGTACTATTGTATAACACAAAAAATAAAATTATGTCAGAAAAAAAATTAACATTAGATCAAATGATTAAAGTTGATTTAAATAAAAGTATTGAAGATAATGCAAATAAAATTTTAAAATTTTTAAAAGAAAATAATATTTCTTTCACTGAGTTTTCTAATTATATACTAAATTTAGCCAAAACCAAAAAAGGAAAAACAACAGAAGTTTTAGATAAAAAAATGGATGCTTATAAAAAAGCTTACGAGTTATATTTTAAAGACCATTTATCAAATAAATTATCAAATGAAAATAAAAATTTAAAAGTTCCAAAAACAAAAGAAGAAATTGCTAAAGCTACAGAAAAAGGAGCTATTAAATTAAAAAGATTTGTTGATGAAATGCAACATGATCTAACTCATAAAAAAGCAGGAGCTAAAATCCAAGATATTATAAATACTATTGTAAAATTATTTAAAACCAATAACATGGCAAAACAAAACAAGAAAATAGAAGAGGAACAAGAACCAAAATTAATTTTTAAAAAAGATGATGTCTTATTTTATTTACAAGGTGATAGTATTAGAATAGGACAAGTATTAAAGGATAGTTTCAATAAAGAGGAAACTATATTAAAATCCATTGTTTATGATAAACAGAATAAAGTTTTTAAAACACTTGATGATTTAATAGTAAAAGATAATACTAAATTATCTAAACCATTTAGATATAAGAATGTTGATTTTAATAATCTAACAACTAAAAATAAGTTAGATTTAGTTATGGGCAAACAAACAGAACCTATTAAAACAATTAATCAATATCCAACAAAAGTTGATGGAATTGATGTTAAAAAAACATTCGAACAAGATGTTCGTTTTCAATTAAAAATTAATAAAAAGAAAGGTATAATAATTCCTAAAGTAATAAGACCTTTTATCAAACAAGCTTACGGAAAAGAATTTTCAGTTTCTGATTTGGCTACACTTAAAAAAGGAGGTGTTTTAATTAATGATGCAATAAATAAAAAAGGTGAAGAATATCAATTTACTTTAAAATACGATAAAGGTTTAAAAGGTGTCGTAGCTGCACCATTTAACACCAATTACTTAACAAATAAAAAGGGTATATCAGAAAAAGCCTATGTGGGAGGTAACACACTTGATAAAAATAATATTAAAGATTTATTAGCAGGTAAACCAGTAGAATTAAAAATTGGAAAAGATGGTAGTAGAACTATTAATATAGGATTTTCAGAAAACAGTACAATTCTTAAAAGATTAGATTTAGATAAAGCAGTTAATGAAAAAGTTAAAACAGAAATAAAAGGCGATATTAAGGAAACTTCTAAAAAAGGAACTAAAAAAGAAGAAACTGTAAAATCAAAAAATAAAAAGGAAACAGTTAAAACAAAAAAAACTCCAAAAAAAAGAAATAGAGGTCCGAAATTAGCATAATAAATACTATATTTTAAAAAACAACTATCTTAGGAGGTTGTTTTTTCTTTTAATAAGAAATCTTATATTTAATAATTTTATAATTACATTTTATGGCAGAAGATGAAAAAAAATCAGAAACAAGTTTTTATTTTTTAATATTTGTATCACTTTTATTAGTAATGATTGATATATCATTAGTCTATTTCCAGAATATTAAAATTAGTAATGATATGGACGGAATAGTAACAAGAAAAATATTTACTTCACTTATTAAAATAAAAATGCAACCTTTTTTTTCAAATTCATTTTTTATTAAACTAGCATCTAGTTTAATTTTAGTATTTGCTATAGCATCAAATACAACTAAAAAAGTTCCACATAAAGAAAATATACAATACTATCAAAAGCTGAATTATATTTATTCTTCAATATTTTTAATATTCTTTTTATTAAACCATTTTGCTATAAAAAATTATAGTTTAGTATATCTGACAACAACACTTCTTTTCTATTTTGCATTAGCTAATTTTTTCACAAACATTAAAACATATTTTAAAAATGAATTAGTTCAAGATCGTTTTGGAAAAGAAAACAGACATTTTAAACAAACGTTAGAATTAATGGAAAATGAATTTTCTACAAATTTAAAAACAGATGATGGATGGATTAATGTAATAAATCCATTTAGAGCATCTTTAGTAGTAGGTTTACAAGGTAGTGGAAAATCTTTTGCAATTCTACTTGAAGCAATAAGACAACAAATTAAAAAAGGTTTTGCAATGGTTATTTATGACTTTAAATTTAACGAATTAACCAAATTTGCATATAATTGTTTTGTACAGTATCAAGATAACTACGAAGTAAAACCTGAATTTTGTATTATTAATTTTGATGATATAGAATATACACATCGTTCTAATCCATTACAACCAGATTTAATTACTGATTTTATAGATGCAGTAGAACTTTCAAAAAGTATTATGCTAGCATTAAATAAAACTTGGTCACAAAAAGAAGGAGACTTTTTTGTTGAATCACCAATAAACTTTTTAGCAATTTGTATATGGGCATTAAAATTAAAATCAGATTCAGTAAATAAAGAAAGCCTTAAAGAAATTGACGATTTATTTTTATTACTAAAGAATAAAGAAGATTTAAAAGAAAAACAAAAAATAGATATAATCATTAAACAAAAAAAGAGGGAGTTAAAAGTTTATTGTTCATTGCCCCATGTGATACAACTAGTATCTACATCTTATGAAGATTTATTTGGTTTTTTAATGACTTTTGATGATGATGCATCTATAAAAAATGTATTAGCTCCTTTTTCTAGTGCTTTAGAAAATGATGCTTTTGATCAATTAGAAGGACAAATAGCATCTGTTCGTTTAGGATTATCTAGACTTACATCCAAAGTAATATATTATGTAATGACAACAGGAAGTGAAGAAGGGGAAAGCATTTCATTAGATATTAATAATCCATTATCACCAAAAATATTATGTATAGGAAACAATCCTGAAAGACAAAAAGTTTATTCCGTCTGCATTTCTTTATATATGAATAAAATCATTCCACTAATAAATAAACAACATCAATTAAAATCTTCATTAATAGTAGATGAACTTCCAACAATAATGTTTCCACCAGGTTCATTAGATAATTTAATTGCAACTGCAAGGAGCAATAAAGTTGCTGTTTGGTTAGGTATCCAAGATTACCAACAATTAATTAGAGATTATGGAGATAAAATAGCAAAAGTAATAAACAATTTAGCAGGTAATATATTTGTTGGTATGGTGGCAGGAGATACAGCAGAAACTATATCTAAAAAATTTGGTAAAATAAAAGTAAAAAAAGATAGTTTTTCGGAAACAAAAGGTGTTATTACAAAATCTTACGCAGATGAAATGCAAGATACTATTCCTGCTTCTGATTTATCTACATTAAAACAAGGAATGTTTGCTGGACAAGTCGCAGATAACTATGGAGAAGAGATAAAACAAAAATACTTTTATTCAAATATTATAATAGATACCGAAGAAAGAAAAGTATTTAATCGTTTTGATTATCCTAAAATATTTGATATTAAAAAAGCTGGTTTAAATCGAAATGAAATATTAGATGATAATTTCAAACGTATTCAGAATGATATAATAAATTTAATTGAAGAAGTAAATGCTTCAGCAGAATAATTAAGTTAAGTATATTTTTTTACTTAATGATTTCTTTTTGTAAAATTAATAAGATCATTTTTTAAATTATTTTTTAATTTTATTATGGTTTTATCATACTCTAAAAATTTTTCCTCAATATATTTTTCATATTTTTCAATTAACTCAGTATTGTTATTATTTCTTTTTTTCTCCAAAAAGAAATATTCAGGGCTTACATCGTGTTTTTCATAAAAAAAGGTAATTAAAAACATGGTCTTATATTGACTAACACCTTCCGAACTTTTATTTTCCATATTAGAAATGTCCACTTGTCTAAATATAACATTTTTAGTAAGTTTATTTATTTTTTTATAAAGCTTATAGTGTTCATTTAATTTATCCGATAATTCTTTTTGGAAATAACCGTACTCATTCCTTATATATTTTATTTTATCTGATAATGACATTTTATTCTTTTTCATTGTTCGTTCTTGTATTGAATAATAGTTTTGCTTAAAGAATAAGCGATCGCTTTTTTACCTTTAGTTTCAAAAAATAAAGCTTCCTCTTTATTTGATATAAACCCTACTTCTAAAAGTACTGAAGGCATTTCATTTAGTGTATTCCTTAAAACAGATAAATTTTTAAATAAAATTCCTCTAGATTTTAAATTTACTTTTTTAGTTAAAGTCTTATTTAATTTCAAAGCAAATTTTAATGCTTTTTTATAATTTTCCGTTTTATAATTTTTACTTTTTATATTATTAATTAAAAATATTCCAACTCCTTTAGCATGTTTACTAGGATTGTAATCTGCATGAATAGATATAAATAGATCTGCTTTAAAATATTTAGCAATATCCGACCTTTTTTTTAAAGGTATAAACTTATCACTATTTCTGGTTAAAACTACTTTAATATTTTTATCATATTTTTCTAATAAATATTTTGTTACCAAAACAATACTTAAATTTATTTCTTTTTCCTGAATGTCATTATAACCTAATGCTCCTTTATCCTTTCCACCATGCCCAGCATCCAACACAACAATAAATTTTTTGTTTTGCTTTTTACTAGAAAAAGAATATATAAGTATGACACTAAAAATTAATAATAATAAATAAATATGTTTTTTCAAGGGTAAAATATTTTTATAATATACAAATATAAAACAAAATATTTTATTTATATTTGTATACTATATATATAACACTAATTATTATATACAAATAAATTATATTATGAATGAAAATATAACACTAATTAAAATATTAAATGCTGCTTTATCTACGATAGATAATAATAATAATACTTCAAAAACAGATATTCAAGTTGAGAATAACATGAATATTGATATTGAAAAAAAAGAAATTGATAATAAAATGGATGTTAATAATTTTTGGGTTTTTTATGTCAAAGATTTAAGAAATGATTATAATCTACTAGATTCACTAAATCAATAAATATATATGAAATTAATTATAACAGAAAAGCCATCTGTGGCAAAAGATATTGCTAAAGTTTTAAATGTTACTAAAAAAGAAGATGGTTTTTATTCATCCCCTGAATATTTAATAACCTATGCTTTTGGACATCTTGTATCATTAGAAAATATTAAATATTATAATGAAGAGCTTAACCTTTCTTCATTACCAATAATACCAGAAAATTTTAAATTAAAAATCACCGATGATCCTGGTATTCGTAAACAAATGAAAATCATTAAAAATTTAGCAAATAAGGCAGATATAATAATCAATGCAGCAGATGCAGGTAGAGAGGGAGAATTAATTTTCAGATATATTTATGATTATCATAAATTAAAACAACCTATCAAACGTTTATGGATTTCATCCCTTACATCACAATCCATAAAAGAGGGTTTTAATAATCTTAAAGATGGCAAAGATTATTATAATTTATATTTAGCAGCAAAAGCGAGAAGTGAGGCAGATTGGTTAATAGGTTTAAATTCATCTATCGCTATTTCAAAGGCTAATAATAAAGGTTTATTTTTATCTTTAGGACGTGTTCAGACACCAACTCTTGCATTAATAGTTAAAAGAACTTTTGAACACAAAAAATTTAAACCAAAAGATTATTTTAATATTAATCTTAAAATATCTAAAGATAATGCATTTCATACATTATTTTATAAAGATAAATTTACAAATAAAAATGATGCTAAAATTCTTACAGAAGATATTGGAACAACTACAATAGTTGATGATATAATTTTAAAAGAAAAAAAAGAAGGAACACCTTTATTATTTGATTTAACTTCATTGCAAATGGAAGCCAATAAATTATTTGGTTATTCTGCTCAAGATACTTTAAATATTGTTCAAGCACTCTATGAAAAACATAAATCATTAACATATCCAAGAACAGATAGTAAATACTTATCTGATGATATGAAACAAACTGTACTTAATACAGTTAAGTCTATTACATCTAATGATGTTTATTCTAATATTGAAAAGTTTGAGAATAAAAAACCTTTTAATAATAATAAAGTAACAGACCATCATGCTATTATTCCAACAGGACATGAGAGCTTATCTTCCTTAAAAGAAAACGAATTAAATATTTATAAGCTTGTTAAAAATCGTTTTTTAGCAGCTTTTTATGAGCCTTGTATAAAAAACATAACAACTATTACCTTTTCCTCAAATTCTATAAAACCTTTCACTTTAAAAGGAACAATAATAGAAGTTATAGGATGGCGTAAGTTCAATAAAACTATATCTAAAGATATTATATTGCCAAGCTTTAAAGTAGGAGAACAATTACCAATTATATCTAAAGATATAATAACAAAACAAACAATACCACCTTCATTATTAAATGATAGTTCTTTACTTAAACTTATGGAAACTGCAGGTAAAGAAATTGAAGAGGAAGAATTAGCAGATGCTATAAAAGAAAAAGGTATTGGAACACCAGCCACACGTGCTAGTATAATTGAGACTTTAATTAAAAGAAATTTTATTTTTAGAGAAAAAAAACATCTTATTCCTACTGCTTTAGGAATTGATTTAATTAAATCTGTTTTAAAAGCAAAAGCGCATATTGTATCACCAAAACTTACTGGAGAATGGGAACATAAATTAAAACTAATTGAGAAAGGTAAATTAGCTTATGAAATTTTTAAAACTGAAATAAATGATTTCACAAAAATACTTACTTCAAAAGTAATAGAAGCAGCAAAATATATTACATATAACCCTGACTTAAATTTACCAGTTTGCCCTAGATGTAAAAAAGGAAAAATTAAAGAAAGTCAAAAATCATTTTATTGTACTTTTTATAATGCAAAAAATGAAGAAGATAAATGTAGCCTAACAATATGGAAAACTATAGCTGGTAAAAAAATAAATAACACTATTGTAAGTCAACTTATTTCAAAATCAATTACCAAAGAAATTAAAGGATTTAAAAATAAAGAAGGAAAATCATTTTCTTCACAATTAAAATTTGATACTAATTTTAAAGTGATTTTTAATTTTTCTAAATCTAAAAAGAAATACACTAAAAAATAAATTATGATAGAAAAAATAAATTTTATAGAATCTTCAATCAAAACTCATATTATATTACTTCAAGAGTTTCAATCAAAATTAGATGCTGCTATTACAATAGAGGAACGTCTTATTTATTACCCTAAAATTCATGCAACGAGAAATAAAATAAAAACATTTAAAGCTGAACTTAAAAAATTAAAACCCAAAATTCAAAACAAAAAATATAAACCTATTCGTATAAAAAGATAATTATTTTAAAAAGCATCTTATGAATTTATCTAAAGAAGATATTAGAACATATAAATTACCAGATTTTAATGATTTTGATTTGAATTATATCAATCAAAATTTAATAATAAATGATATTATTGGAGAATATGATTATACTATTAAAAATAGTAAATCAACAGCTCAATGGAAAGTATATCAAAAAGATGGTATTACCTTAATTATTAATACAAAAAATAATGGTTTTTATAATGAAAATAATAAAAGTGATGGGGGAGGAGCTTATGTTTTTTTACAAAATCATATTTCAGGTTCTTATAAAAGTAAACCAAATTTAAGTGGTTTTGAAAAACGAACAATATTTGTAATTGCTCATAAATTACTTAATTTACCTGAATATAAAAAAGCAATTTCGAAAAATACTTCAATAACTAAATTAGCAAAAACTGAATATAATTTTAGAATTACACCATTTTTAAATAAGAATTTTTTAAAACATAGAGGTATTTCTAATTCTATTATAACAGATAAATTATTTAAAAATAAAATATTCAATTCTAAAGTTCAAATGCCTGAAAACAAAGGAGGAGGAATAATAACAAATACAGCGTTTCCTTTATTTGATGTAAATCATTTTAATAAACGTACAGGATATATTTCAAGAAATAAAAAGTATTATAGTCATCAAACAAATAAAATAGAAAACCCAAGATATTTTAATGGTGATTCTAATTCTATGTGGCATTCTAATATGCCAAAAGAATTAAAGAACATTACTATTGCTGAATCTGAAATAGATATTCTTAGTCACTATCAAATAAAAAAACCTAAAGACACTTTATATTTATCTCTTGGTGGAGCTTTAAATACTACTAAAATTAAAAATGTAAATACTTTTATTGAAAATCAAACTAGAGATAATAAAGATATTTCTATTACATCTATAACAGATAATGATTTTATAGGGAAATACTATGATTTAGAAATACTAGCAACTCTTATTAATCAAAATCAAAATCAAATAAATATTGAAGTTGACAAATCTAAAACTAATATAGATTTATTAATACATAGTAATTCTTCAAATATTGATATAAATAATCAATGGAAAAAATATGTTGAAAAAATTGATGCCATAAATCAATCAAATAAAAATTCTATTTCAATGCTTACAAAAGAGAGCGTATTTAAGTTGAGCTTTAATGATAATATTAAAACTCAAGATTTTAATGAGTTACTTACTTTTATTAATAAAAGTTATTTGCCAGAGATCAAATTTAAAACAGATAAATCTAAACTTAATGATTGGAATGATGATTTAATAAAACTATCTAAAAAAAAAAATAATCGATTTAAAATATCATAATTATGTTGGACGTTTTGTTCGTAAAGGAAATACTTTTGCCGAATCACATTTTAATAATACGGTTCAAAATTATCTCTATGCCACTATTGGCTCTATTGATTTAAAATTATATGAGCTAAACTCAATTAAAAATAATTTTATTAATCAAATTAAAAATAGTACTATTACTGCTCGAACTATTGATGAAGGTGCTATTGATGTTAACGGTTCTATTTCCTATAACGATTTTATTTCTTCTATCTCTGATAATGATTACTTTGTAAAAATTCAAAAACTAAAAAAAGAAAGAGAAAAAATTGCTACACAAAAAATTATTGCTTCCAAGTCTATAAATAGAAATAAACTTAAAAGAAAAAATTATTCTTTAAATTTAGAAAAAAGTAAAAAAACTTTGTCTAAGTTAGAAGCCAATAAAGATTTGTTTAATTCTATTTTTCCTAATAAAAAAATTGAACTTTCTAAATATTCTTTTTATAAACCTAATGATGATATTAAAGCTATTTACGATAAAATATCTTTAGAGGTTAATAACGCCTTAAAATTAGCTAAAAAAACTAATGCAAACACTTATACTAAAGAGTTATTTTCTTATGATAAATTAAAATTCGTCTTTAGTTCTGAAAAAGATGAATTTTATAAAATTAATCATCTTGATTCTTATAAACTTTATGTTTTGCCAGATAATAAAATTATGTTTTCACATGGTTCTAAACAGCTTGTTAAAAATGAGGAAATAATGATTAACTATCCTATTAATGCAATGTCTAAACTTGATAATTTAATAAAAAAATATATAGAAAATATTAACCAAAATAATATTAAAATTAAAGCACTTAGTCATAATACCTTCTCTAACTTTACTAAACAAGATCAACAACGTATTAATCAGATTGATAAGGAGATTATTTCTTTGGAAAAGGTTATGATAGAAGAGGAACAAGGAAAAATTGACCAGGAACAATATATAAATGATGATAATACTAAGAGAAAAGGTAAAAATCCTAAAATCTAAAGTTTTTATTTGGGCATTTTAACTAGCTTTTTTTACAATCTTTAATTTTTTTCCTAAAACTTCTAATTTCTAAAGGAGCTTTTTTATCGCTCTTTTTCTATAAGATAGTTTATTAGTCATTAAAATTAAAGGATTTTCTTTACAATCTAGAATGCTTTTTTATTATTAACTAATGTATTTTATCATTTACTTTTGTAATTGACATTAAAGAATCTTTTTTAAATCTCAAACGTCTATAGTTTTTTACTTCTCAAAAATTAAAATTACTTTATTTCTATTTCACTAAATTATAACTAAGTACCTTATTTCAAATATTTGTTTATAAAATTGCATTAACCTTAATTTTTCAGTTTCTCAATTACCGAAACAGCTATTTTAACTAAAGGATTTTCTTTTATATATTATTCTTATAGAATAATGGAAATATTAGAAAAAGGGAACTAAAGAGAAATGTGTATTTTTGTTAGTTTGTCTTATGTAAACATTGACTTTGTATGTATCTTTACTATGTAATTAAAACAATATATAAATGGGATTTTTTGATAATTATTCAACCTTGAAAATTAAACATTTTTTAAAAAACAACTTTTTTATAGATGCCCAAATTTATAATAATTATACAAAAATACTAAACAGAAAAAAAAGATATGGTTATAAATAGCACCTTAAGTCTATTTTTATATAATAAATATAAATACAATGAAAAACTCAGTACAATTAATCGGAAATGTAGGACAAGACATTGATGTTGTCAATTTAGAAAGTGGAAAAAAATTAGTTAAATTTAGTTTAGCAACAAATGAAACTTATAAAAACGATAAAGGAGAAAAAGTAACAAATACAGAATGGCATAATCTAATAGCTTGGGGAAAAACTGCCGAAATAATTGAAAAATATGTTGAAAAAGGAACTCAATTAGCAGTAAGGGGAAAAATTGCCTATAATAAGTATGAAGATAAAGACGGAAATAAACGTTCTAAAACTGAAATTGTAATTTCTGAAATTGTAATGTTTTAGGGAAAAATTGTTTACTACAATAAACAGAAAAAAAATATTTATACTTAATCGCTAAATTAAAAAAAATGAAATACTTACTTACATTAAATGAAAAAAATGAAAAAATAGATATTATTACTCCTATGGAAGTTCTTAAAAAAATGAAATCAACCAATATAGAGTTATTGGATTATGTTCATACAAAAATTGAATATGCAGAATTTTGTTCTAAACAAACTAAAAGAGGACAATCAAGAAAAAATGAAAGAGGAAGAAAAAGAAGATCTATGTTTGAAAAATTTGATATGGCTGTAATAGACCCTTTATATATGGATATATGGCGAAAAATTTATGACGAAAAAAATGCTAAAATAGAAAAATTTAAAGTTAAAATTATATATGATGGAAGGAAAAAAAGTAATCTAAGTCAAATAATAAAAGGTGTGAAAATGGCTATATTTGTGGGTGGTATTTCCAAGCAATATTATAGAATAGGACTTAGGAATTTTTATTTAGCTTAAAATGAAAAAAATATTTGTATTATTTTTGTTAACTCCTTTCCTTTTGATTTCTCAAATCAAAGGAAAGGTTATAAAAATAAAAGATGGAGATACAATCGTTGTTTTAGATAACAATAATATGCAGCATACTATTCGTGTTGCAGATATCGATTGCCCAGAGAAAAGACAAGCCTTTGGAAAAAAAGCAAAATGGTTTGTTTCTGATGAAATTTTTGGTAAAATTGTTTTTATCAAAATTAAAGGGATAGACAGATATAAAAGAACAATTGGATATGTTCTTTACAAGAATAAAAATTTGTCAGAGGAACTACTTAAAAATGGTTTAGCTTGGCATTATAAAAAATACTCTAAATCAAAAAAATTACAAGATTTAGAAAATTATGCAAAAAAAAACAAAAGAGGTTTATGGTTAGATAAAAATCCAATCGCTCCATGGAATTATAGATATTTAAAATATAAATAAAATGAAAAAATTAAAGAAAGAAGAAACTAAATTAACACCGACAATAATGCATCATCTTTATTTGTGGGTGTATAATTGGAAAAAAGAAGATTTTAAAATTGCTTTTAAAACTTCTCATTTAGATTGGCAATATCAATGGAATAAATTTCAAGGTAATTTATCTGAAGATAAATGTAGTAGTGCTGCCATTATCGAAACTATTTTAAATATGGATGATTTACATCAAGGTTTACTTTTGGAATTTATAGTAAATAAAAAATATTCTGAAAGTATTATTTTAATGAATCAAAATAAAAAATGGATGAAAAGTGTTGAATTTGATGATTTAAAAAATAAAAGTGAATAAATTTTTAAACAATAAATAAAATGAAAAAAAATATATATAACACAAGTGGTAATGTATCTATTTTTAGATTTACGGATAAAAAAGATAATTTTTCTATGGCGGATTTACTTTACGTAAATTCACAACATAAAGCTATCGAAAAAATGTATCGTTTTTTACATGTTTTTTATCTATGGTCACAAACACCTAAAGAAAATCATATTAAAACTGCAATAAAGGTGGTAAAAGATGCTAAAATAGATATGCATATTTTATCTAAAATGAAAGAGCATAATTATATTAATGAAGATTATAAATGGAAGTTAAAAGGGAAACCATCAAAGGCTGACGCTGTATTTTTAAGATTAGAATTGAGACAAAAAAGAAAAAAATCCTTGAAGAACCATAATTCTAATCTTTAATACCTCAAAATAAGGCAGTTCAACAAGGACTTTATATATTTATACAAATGTATGAAAAAATAATGATTTTCTGTGCTAATCGGATATTTTCAGCTATAGCTGAAAAAGACTAAATTTAAAAAATTTTGAAATACTAGTATTTCTTTTTATATTCTTATGATAATATTAGAAAAAGGGAAATAAAGTGGAAGTTGATTATATGCTATTTGTTTTTTGATGAAAACCCTTTGTTTTCGTATCTTTGAGTATCTTTAAATAGGTAATCAGTTACTACAATAACCAACCTATTTATTCTAAATATTAATCGCTAAAATTATGCTAAACTTAATAAAAAACCAATCTATTACATTTTTTACAATAAATTTTATGACTGATAGTGATGGTAATCTAATGCGTGGTAATGCGTGTTTAAATTTAGTTTCAGATTTACCTATGGAAGAAATTAAAACTTTTATTGAAAAAAATAATTTGTTGGAATTATCAAATCATACTAAAGCACATTTAGTTTTGATGAATACAGAAGAAGCTAAAAATGGGGAAAATATTTTAACATTAAAAAATTTAATATACCCTAATGCTCTAAACGCTTCTCAATTGGTTGAAAATATACGCTCTAAAAAATAAGTTTTTCATTTTGTTACTTACAGTTTTTTAGTGATAATTAAAAAACAGCTTTAAGACTGTAAGTTTTTGACAAAATAAGATGCATCAAAAAAAATACATTGCTAATTATCAAACGATTAAAATGTTCAATAACTGGTATTATGTTAAACAACCACAAATAATTTAAAAGAAAATACAATGAAAACAAAATTTTATATAACACAAATTCTTGATACTAGAAAGTTCGGTTCTGATATCGAATATAACAAAATCTTTACAGGAGATTACTCCCACGATAAAAAGAAAGTCTTTTATACCGATGGCGCAAATTGTGAATGGTGCTTTTGGATAGATAACACATGTAGAATAATAAAACACTCTTTTGAAAGTAAAAAAGAAATAATTAACTATATCAAAAAACTACCAAAAAAATTGGAAATCATGATAATCAAAAGCGCAGATAAATACTATTTAGAGAGCCTAGATGCTTTTGTTAGAACTTGTGAAGTAGTACTATATAAAGGAATGAAAGACGAATTTAACCCCTCTAAAATTTAAAAAGATGCTGCTAGATATAGATTATAAATTACTCGCACAACAAAAAATATCTCTACTAGAATTTATGAAAGTTTCTAAATTCTTTGACAAAAAAGTTGAAAATGACCTAATCGGAATTATCAACCTTATCGATGCTATGGAAGATAAAAAAATAAGCCTGGTTAATTCGATTAATAACGAAATTAAAGAACAAGAATTTAATATCGAAAAACGAGCTGTGGAAGTTGATTTTAATAAAGAAGATTATGCCGAATTGTATTGTTCTAATATCGACCATGACGATTTTTTGAAATATTCTCAAGAAGATTTAGAAAATCACAATTTTGACCTTGGTATGTATAAGGCATATAAAAATATATTAAATAAACTAAAATGAAAGAAGATAGCTTAGTTCTAGATTTAGGAATAAATGCTAATGGCGATAAAAATGTTTATTTTTGTTAAAACAAGATAAATACCTAAAAAAAGAAATGCTAATATGTTCAAAATATATTAATTTTAAAAGATGAATGATTCAATTCAAATTATTACGAAAATAGAAGAGATAATAAACGATACGATAAAAAGTACACGGATTATTGAATTTTCGGAAATTACAAATTATGCTAAACTTAAAAGAAGAAAAATAATTAGAGAAAACAACACAAAAAAAATAATTTCACTTTTTAACTCCTTTGATAAAAATTGGAAAAAAAGAATTTTATTTCTCAAAGAAGATGCTAGAAAACATATAGGAAGTGGGTTTCAAAAAAAAATTCATGAATATAATACAGACTTAAAGAAAAATAGAATATCTAGGTTTTTTAGATTAAAAATTAAACCAACACTAGACCTCTATTTTGACATTTTAGAAGCAATAGAAGAAATTAAAAAAAACCCTTCTAATTAAAGAAGGGAAATTGCTATGAAAAAGAAATTATTAGACTTCTCTAATAATTCTTAATGCAAATATAATAAAAATGGAGAACCACCAGTTTAAAAATAGGTAAAAATATTATGAATACGAAAATTAAAGAATTTTATAAAAGAATTAAAATTAGTTATTATCCCACTTTAGAAAAATTTACTAATGCTGGTAATAATGAAATCGTAAACGATTTAAAAAATAAATATAACCTAATTAAAAAAGAATATAACATTAATGGTTTGAAACGAACTAAGTTTAATGATGAAAATAATTTATCTTGGTTTGATTGTGGTTGTTGTGGAATAGATTTTAAATCTACAATAAATAAACAAAAACATTTTGATCAAGATGCAGGTTATGGATTTTGTTCTGAATGTCAATTAAAGTATAAATAACCAGTTATGGAATTAATAAGAATAGGAAAAAATACAGTTCATAATTATAATAATTTTGAAAAATATGGAACAAAAGATGCAGATATAATCAGAGCTCTTTTATTATATCTTTCTTTAAAATATCAAAATGACTTATTTGGCTTTGGAATTTTAGACCCTTCTCTTTTTGCAAAAGAAATGGGTTTTGATTATAAAGGATTATTAAAAAAACATAAAAATCCACATCAATTTAAAGATTTATCGAGTGAAGAAATTAATTATTTTTATGAATTAGAGAGCAAAGATCCTTTAAAAAATCACTTGTTTGATAATTTATTTGAAAATGCTTTATATATTTTATTTAGAGATAATTTAATCTTTCAAAATTTTTATTCTAAAAAATCTTTGATGGGAAAAAAAAGTAGCTTAAAATCTGTTCAAATTATTACGGAATTAAAAATTTTATTTTCATCACAAAAGGGCGGAAAAAAATACTTATATAATTTAAAACTTTCAAAAGAATTTTTAAATAATATTTCAACATATTTTTTAAATACTAATATTAAAACATTTATTTCTTTACGTAAATCAAACAATGATGGTTTATATTTATATTTATCTAACCTTTTACAAGAAATGAAAGGAAATTTTATTGAAGAAAAGTATTTAAGTTTCGACTTATTATGTATCAAAGCTAAAATTAAAAATAAAATTGAAAAAAGTAAAAAATATAATTTAACTAAGGCATTAAACAAATTAAAAGAAACGGATCTTAAATTCTCTTATATTTACACGAAAAAAAACGAAATATCAAAATGGAAGTATAATGTTTTATTGATAAATAAAAACAAATATTCTGATAAACAAAAGAAAAATGAAGACAATGATAAAATATTTCAAGAAATATTTAGAAAGGAATTGAATCATGCTTTATTAGATAAATATACTGTATTGTATAACGATTATATTGATTTAAAAAAAGAATTTATTATTTGGTATAAAAAAGGTTCTAAAATTGATAGAGAAGAAAAAGCATTAGCATATACTAGTACTTATTTTAAAATACATGGAAAAGTACCAAGTTATATTAATTCTATAATTACAAGTTGGTTTAAAGAAATTGATAAAAAATAATTATTTTAAGTAGTATTCAAGTCGAACTTTTTTGATATTTATCTGGTGTTCAAGTCAAACCTTTTCGATTTAAGCGGTGTTAAAGTCGAACTTTTTTGATATTTATCTGGTGTTCAAGTCAAACCTTTTCGATTTAAGCGGTGTTAAAGTCAAACCTTTTCGATTTAAGCGGTGTTAAAGTCAAACCTTTTCAATTTAAGCGGTGTTAAAGTCAAACCTTTTCAATTTAAGCAGTGTTAAAGTCAAACCAAAATGTTGTTTTTACTTTAAAGCGGTGTTAAAGTCGAACTTAAATATTTTAATTAGTGCTAATAATCAATAAGTTATATGCAAAGCGGTGTCCAAGTGAACACCCTATATATATACATATACTATCCATACTAATGAAAAAAAATGGTTTCAGTTGATTTTAAAAAAAATCAATCTTCAATCTTTCTAATTTTTTGTATTCACTCAAAAATTTAATATGTTATTTAATACAGGAAAAAACATGATTCTAATTACTCTATTTTTTTATGAATTTTAGAAAAAGGGAAAAAATTAACTGATTTTAATAGCTAATTTTAGCGTTGTAGCTATTTTTAAACCTATTTAACAGGTTTAAAAATCAAATTAAACATAAACTTAACAACGAGGGAATGGCTCGTAGAGCAGTAGTGCATAACGATACATTTATTCAAATGTATAAAAATAGATGGTACCAGGTAAATTATTATACGGGAGTTCGCTATCCTTACGTTCTAACGAACA
>Ga0256840_1000191_pt1 | contig 59074 bp, 53 predicted proteins | sample 355202metaG_FD_185969 | JGI IMG/M metagenome (GOLD analysis project Ga0256840, IMG submission 185969) | Hydrothermal vent microbial communities from Mid Atlantic Ridge, Atlantic Ocean - 355-202 | ecosystem: Environmental > Aquatic > Marine > Hydrothermal vents | place: Atlantic Ocean: Mid...
AATAGAAAGTTAAAAAAATATAGTCAATTACAAAAATAAAACTACAACCTATAGAAAAAGAAAAGCAAAAAGAATGGAAAGATAATTTGGAGTGTAACTCACAAAACAAAGCGAAACTTTATTTACGAGTAGATGTACATTTTGAGAACTCGATACCAAAATTTAACTTTTATAGCAACAAATTGCAAAATATGACGCCTTTTCAAAAAAACAAAATTTGACAAAAAATTAAAAAAAGCCAACAATAAAGATATATAACTCTGATTACGTGTAAATTACACTCAGATATATGAAAAAAATATTTTTCTAAAGAATGCAAAAAATACCTACAATTAGGTATTTTTTAATACTAACATATCTTATATATTTGTAACATAATTTTATCAAATATTTGTTTTCTATTTATTTAGAAAAGATTATTTTTTAATTAACAGGGGGAACTACTAATAATAAATCAATGTTTTTTATTAGTATAGGAGCTATCAAGTTTATCTTGATAGCTTCTTTGTTTTATGTAAATAAATATTTTTAAAATAAACTAAAACGGTAACCAAAAGTGTATGCCGTTTCATGATAAGTAAAGTGTTGTTTTGCAGAATCTATTTTATCGTGTGTAGTTCTAATATCTGGCATATTTATATATCCAACTTTAAAATCTGCCTGTAAATAAAAATGCTTAAAAAAAGTAAGATTCAAACCCATTTTTGCTGCAAAACCATATCCTGAAAAATGAAATGCATCATGTCTCTCTTTACCTAATAATGTTGTGTTTGTTTTTGGAAGTAATACACCAACATCAATACCTTCTTCTAAATTAACTTCAAAATTTGGTGTATGAATACCTAATAATTTATTAAAATTATCAAATCTATTTACACCAATAAAAATATAATTTAAACCATCTGTATGCTCAAATTGTAAAAAATTGGATGACAAATTAATTATCCCATTGTTATAATTGCCATCGTAATTATAAGTAACTTCATCTACCGTATAGTCGCCAATATTAATAACTCCATCAATTCTAACATCTAAATCTTGTCGCATTACATATTTCATGTGATCCAAACCAATGACAATATTGTAATTATCTTTAAAAAAATAACCCAATTTTGCATTTGTAGGAGGTAAAGTTAAATCTCCTGGTGAAAAATACTTAATTCCAAAAGGGTTTGGTTTATCTTTTGCCTTAACATCATATAAAGTAAAATCGTAATTAGAACCTTTAAAATGAATATCCGATTTTGAATAAAAACTTCGATTCCATCCCCAAGAAGCAAAAAATTGCCCTTTTCGTTTGTTTATCTTTTTTATAACGGTAGAAAAATCATGCTTTGTTTCTATAATCTCTTGTGCTAAACTAACCTCAATAAATAATAATGCGATTAAAAGCAATATTGTTTTACTCATTTTAATATTTTTTACAAATTTATTCATTTAGTAATCTATTCTTTATGATAAATATCATTCTATATTTTATTGCCAAAGCAATTACAATCCTGCAATTTTTGCAATTTGACTTAGCATTTTTTCTGCTAACACATCTGCATTTTTTTGCGAATCACTTTCGGTATATATCCGAATAATAGGCTCTGTATTCGATTTTCGAAGATGTACCCATTCCTTTTCAAAATCTATTTTTACACCGTCAATGGTAGAAATTTTTTCTTTCTTATATATTTTTTCTACTTCTTGTAAAATCTCTTCTACATTTATTTGTGGCGTTAATTGAATTTTATTTTTACTCATAAAATAACTCGGATAAGAATCTCTAAGCGTTTTACAAGACATATTACTTGTCGCTAAATGACTTAAAAACAAAGCTACTCCAACCAGAGAATCTCTTCCATAATGTGATGCTGGATAAATAATTCCTCCATTACCTTCTCCTCCAATAATTGCATTATTATCTTTCATTAGCTGTACAACATTCACTTCTCCAACAGCACTAGCTTGATACTTTCCGTTATGTTTCTTTGTAACATCACTCAATGCTCTTGAAGAAGATAAGTTGGAAACTGTATTTCCACTAGTATGCGACAATACATAATCTGCACAAGCAACTAAAGTATATTCTTCACCAAACATAGAACCATCTTCACTAACTAAAGCCAAACGATCTACATCTGGATCTACAACAATTCCTAAATCTGCTTTTTCTTGTACAACTAATTTTGAAATTTCTGTTAAATTTTCTGCTAATGGCTCTGGATTATGTGGAAACTGTCCATTTGGCTCACAATATAGTTTTACGCATTCTACACCTAATGCATCTAACAATAAAGGAATTGCGATTCCTCCAGTAGAATTTACTGCATCTACAACCACTTTAAAATTCGCTTTTTTAATAGCTTCTACATTTACTAAATCTAACTTTAAAACTTCGGCAACATGAATATTCATATACTTTTTATTCTTCGAGTAAGAACCTAAATCATCTACCTCAGCAAACACACAAGTATCATTTTCTGCTATTTCTAGAATCGCTTTACCTTGTTTATCGTTTAAAAATTCTCCTTTATGGTTTAGTAATTTTAACGCATTCCATTGTTTGGGATTATGCGAAGCGGTTAATATGATACCTCCATCTGCTTTTTCTAAAGGCACAGCAATCTCTACGGTTGGCGTTGTAGAAAGCCCTAGATCAATTACATCAATACCTAAACCAACCAAAGTATTTGCGACCAAACTACTTACCATTTTACCAGAAATTCGTGCATCTCGCCCAATAACAACCGTTAATTTTTTACCTTTATTTTTTGACTCATTTATTAAAAAATAGCCGTAAGCTGAAGCAAATTTTACTACATCGATTGGTGTTAGGTTGTCGCTAACCTTTCCTCCTATTGTTCCTCTAATTCCTGAAATTGATTTTATTAATGCCATTTTTCTATTTTTTTAACGTGCAAATTTAATATTTATAATCCGTTTTCACTTTAAATTATAAAGGATTTCATTCTAAAGGAACAATTTTAACTCTTTTGTCTTACTTATTGTTAAAAAACTATTAAACGTTTAAAATCCGAATCCAATAAACAAAATATATTCCTTAATTTTGCATAAAACATTTTTCCATTGAAAAAACAAATCTTTTTGATCTTTATATTAAGTATTTCTGTAATTGGATTTTCTCAAAAAAAAATAGCTATTAAAAATGCAGATTATTTAGATGTGGATAAAGAAAAATATCCAGGAGCTACCATTGGTTTAGGAAATGTATTTGTTGAAGTTGATGGCGCTACGTTAACCTGTAAAAAAGCAATTTTATATGAAAAAGACAATTATTTACAAGCGGTTGGCGACGTGGTTTTAAATCAAGGAGATACCATTATACAGACTAGTAAATATATTGAATATGATGGGCAAACAAAACAATCTTTATCTTGGGGAGATGTGGTTTTAAAAAACCAAACCATGACGCTTAAGACAGATACTTTGCATTTTGATAGAGTTGCTCAACAATTGTATTACCAAAACGGAGCAACCATTGAAGACGATACCAACCTTTTAGAAAGTAAAATTGGAAATTATTTTTTAAATGAAGATAAGTTTCAAGCAGAAAATGATGTGGTAATTACCAATCCAGATTATGTTCTAAAATCCAATCATCTAGATTATTATACCGATACTGGCAAAGCGTATTTGTATGGAAAAACCACCATCAAAGGAAAGGAAAGTTTTATCTATGCCGAAAAAGGATTTTACGACACCAAAGCAGATATTTCGCACTTTAACAAAAATGCCTATATTCTTTATAAAGATAGACGCATTGATGGAGATAGTTTGTATTACGATCGTAAAAAAGGATTTGCCTCTGCTACGAATAATATTGTCATGACAGATACAGTTAATAATACCATTTTAAAAGGACATTATGCAGAATATTATCAACATAAAGATTCTGCTTTTGTTGTTAATCGTGCTGTTGCAATTACTAAAACAGAAAAAGATTCTATCTATATTCATGGAGATACTTTATTATTTACTGGAAAACCAGACCATCGAATTGTAAGAGCATACCATCGTGTAAAATTTTTTAAATCCGATATGAGTGGTAAATGTGATTCGTTATATTCTAACCAAGCTAATGGCATTTTAAAAATGTTTCAAAAACCTATTCTTTGGACTGAAAACGGTCAAATTACAGGAAAATACATTCATATTTTAAGCAATACTAAAACGGAAAAAATGGATAGTTTAAAGGTTTTAGAAGATGCTTTTTTAATTCAAAAAGATAGTATTGACGGTTTTAATCAAATTAAAGGCAGAAATATGTTTGCTAAATTTGATAATAATGAGATTAAAACAATCGACTTTATTGGTAATGGCGAAATTTTATATTTTGTTAGAGAAGATACTAAAGAAAAAGAGCTTTTTGGTATTTCAAAAACAACTTGTAGTAAATTTCATGTTACTTTTACGAATAAAGAAATTAGTAAAATACGTTTTTTTACTAACGAAGAAGGTAAGACATATCCTCCATCAGAATTGCCAGAAAATGCTAGAAAATTACGCAATTTTATTTGGCGAGAAGATGAACGTCCTAAAACAAAAGAAGCTATTTTTAGTAAAGATACGGAGCTACCTAAAATTTCTAAACAAAAAGAAAAGTTAAACTTAAAAAAAGAATTTAAAAATTCAAATCAAATAGAAAAGGAAAATTCCAAAGACTCTTCTCCTAACGATAATTAATAGCTTACTTCTTAAATATTTTTTCAAAAGCATCGTACGCTGCTATATGAAGTACATCGCCATGATTTTGTTTTTCAAAAAAATTAAAATACAAATTGGTATTCTTCTTTTTAATCTTTTTTAACTTTTCGTATAATGCCTTTGCTTCACGTTCCATTATTTTTCCCTCTTTCCCAACTCCTATATAGATTGATTTTTTTGTTGTATATAAAGTTGGTTCAAATCCTAATAAGGATTCTTCATTCCACCACAAACTTGGACTAATAATCACATAATTATCAAATAAATCTGGTTTTTTTAATAAAATTTCGGTTGCTAAAAGCCCTCCTAAAGACTGTCCAATAAGTGTTTTTGATTCTGTACAATTGTAATTCTTTGCAATAAAAGGTTGTAATTCTTTTTCTATAAATGCAATAAAATTTGCCGATTTTCCTGTGGTTGGAAACTCTTTTAGATGTTCCTTTACACTTGTTGGAAATGTAAAATCTCGCTTTCTATCTACATTTGCAATTCCTACTACAATGGTTTCAGGTAAAATATTAATCCACGAAAAGGAACCAAACTGTACCAAACCTGAAATATGTATAAAATCTTCGTCTATAGATCCATCTAACAGATAAATTACTGGATATTTTTTTATGCTATCTTTAAAATATCCAACTGGTAAATAAATATTTAATATTCTTTTTTCATTAAGTAATTTAGATTCAATTTCAATTTTATCGCCAATGGTTAATTTACTTTTACTTAAAACTTCTGTTTGCGCCATTACAGAATTACTAAAAACAAGTAGTAATAGTATTTTTATAACTTTTTGAATCATATTAAATTGTTTTTTTGCAAGATATGTTTTATACCTTGATATTTCAAAAAATAATCGTTTAAATTCTTATTTTTGCACTCTAAATAATACCTCTTGAAAAAAGACTTTTTTAAATACCAAGCACAAACTACAAATACACCTTTAGCTATTGAAATTTCTCATGCAAAAGGTTCGTATGTTTTTGATTCTAAAGACAAAAAATATTTAGACTTTATTGCTGGTGTTTCTGCCAATACTTTAGGTCACAATCATCCAAAAATAAACCATGCCATAAAAAAGCAAGTTGATAAATATTTACATGTAATGGTTTATGGCGAGTTTATCCAAGAAAAGCCGATTGCTTTAGCAAAACTTTTAATCGATAATTTACCAGATAATCTCAACCAAATTTATTTGGTAAATTCTGGTACAGAAGCTACCGAAGGTGCTTTAAAATTGGCAAAACGTGTTACGAATCGTAGTGAAATGATTGCTGCAAAATTTTCGTATCACGGCAATACACAAGGATCTATGAGTGTTTGTGGCGCCGAAGAACAAAATCGTGCTTTTAGACCTCTTTTACCGAATGTTAAATTTATTACATTTAATAATTTTGATGATATTACTAAAATTACTACCAAAACGGCTTGTGTTATTTTAGAAACCATTCAAGGTGGTGCTGGATTTATTCTTCCTAAAACAAAATATCTCCAAAAAATAAAAGAACGCTGCCAAAATGTTGGCGCGCTACTTATTCTAGATGAAATCCAAAGCGGTATTGGTAGAACTGGCAAATTATATGAATTTATGAATCATAATGTGGTTCCAGATATTATCGTTACTGGTAAAGGTTTGGGTGGAGGGTTACCAATTGGTGCTTTTATTGCTTCTGTTGAAATGATGTCGCAACTAAAAGAAAATCCGAAATTAGGGCATATTACTACTTTTGGTGGCAATCCGTTAATTGCTGCTTCTGCTTTGGCCACTTTACAAGAAGTTTTACAAACAAATCTAATGGATGATGCTCTAAAAAAAGAAAAACTATTCCGTAAATTGTTAATACATCCAAAAATTAAAGAAATTCGTGGTAAAGGTCTTATGCTTGCTTTAATAGTAGAATCTCCAGAACTTGCTAGTAATGTTATTTTAAAATCTTTGGACAAAGGCTTGCTTCTATTTTGGTTACTTTTTGAAGGTAAAGCTATTCGTATTACGCCTCCTTTAACTATTTCGGAACAAGAAATTAATGATGGCTGTAAGATTATTTTGGATGTTTTGAATCAACTTTAGTTTAAATTTTCAATAAAATTGTTTACATTTTAATTATTACTAAAACACTTATTCATTAGCTGATATTTTACTCTTTAAATATTACAATATAAAAAAACAAATTTTATTAGGAATGTTCGTTCCGTTATTTATATATTTGCAAGCGGAACGAACGTTCTGATATTTATTAATAATTAAAATATACACAATGAAAAAAAACAATTTATTAGCACTACTATTATTTGTAATTATAGGATTATCGTCTTGTAAAGATGATATTAAAGAAACAACTGTAGTAGAAAAAAAAATACAACTAATTGCCAATCCAAATTTATTGACGGTAATTAATATTATGAAACCAGATTCAAATAATAAAGATAATGTACTTACTTTATTAAAAGAAGGGATTAATGAAACAATGCGTAAGCAACATGGTTATATATCTTCAAACGTACATAGTAGTTTGGATAATGAATATATCATAAACTATTCGCAATGGAAAACAGGAGAGGATTTACAAGCTGCTGGAGAACTAGTAGGTTCTGGCGGAGCTCCAAAAATGGCACAAGCATTCTCGTTAAGCAGTCCAGATTATCATCCATTTCAAGTTACTGCTCAATATAAATCGAATAGTAATAAAAAAGTCTATATTGATTATAAGAATGATGTATTAACTATCGTAAATATTTTAAAACCAATTGATGGTGTTAGTCAAGCAGAATTAGCGGAATTATTAAAGGTTGCATTAGCAGATGAATTAGTTACACAAGAAGGGTTTATTTCTTCTACTGTTCACGAAAGTATGGACAATGATTATATCGTTAATTATTCTCAATGGACAAATTCAGACGCATTAAATACGATGGTTGCTCGTTTACAATCTGGTAATGCTCCTAAATTAGGTCTTGCATTTAGTAATGCTACTCCTGATTTTCATCCGTTTACAATAGTTAGTAGCCATTTTGCAAACTAATTTTTTAATTACATTTGGAATTATCGTTCCGATTATAGTATCTTTGAAGGACAGTTTTAATACTGTCCTTTTTTAAGTTAAAAAATATGCCAAAAGTAAAATTATTTGATGAGAATGAAATCCTTAAAAAAGCGATGGAACTCTTTTGGAAAAAAGGATTTCATGCAACTTCTATTCAAGATTTAGTGACTTTTTTAGGCATTAGCAGATCGAGTATTTACGATACTTATGGCGGAAAAAATGAATTGTTTAATAAATCTTTTCAACTTTATATAACAACAAATGTCGTTGGTTTTACAAACTTTTTAAATCAACAGAAAAATGTTAAAATTGGACTTAGAAAATTATTCCAAATGGCCATCGAACAATCGGTTACTGATACAGATAAAAAAGGTTGTTTTGTTGTAAACACAACAACCGAATTGGTACCTGGTGATATTAAAATTCAAAATGTTATTAAAGAAAATAAAGACGTTTTTGTAAGTCTATTTTATAATTTTCTTTTAAAAGGGGAACAAAATGGCGAAATTACAAAAGGAAAAAATCTTAAATCTATTGCTAGTTTATATTTTACTTTATACAATGGCATCAAGGTAATTTCCAAAGTGCAATCCAATTCTAAAGAATTACTAAATTCTGTGGATACTGTCTTAACTTTATTGGACTAGTTTTGTGAAAAATTATTCCATACATTTACTATATAGATGATTGTGTTATTATTTTCGAGGTTTTAGAATACTTATAATAAATTACAAATTTTAATAATCATTTTTTCATAATCACTATTTACTAATTGCATCTATTGGTGTACCATTTAAAGATTGAGAATTCCACGAACCAGAACCTGAATCAAATTGAAAAAAACCATAAGCGTTGGTACTTGTATACACTAAAACATTTAAACTAGATCCTATTGCACCAATAGGTGTTCCATTTAATGTTTGAGAACTCCACGAACCAGAACCTGAGGCAAATTGAAAAAAACCATATGCATTAGTATTTGTATACACAACAATATTATTGTTTGAACTTGCTCCACCAATTGGTGTGCCACTCAAAGATTGAGAGTTCCATGAACCAGAACCAGTATCAAATTGAAAAAAACCATAAGCGTTAGTATCTGTATATACAACAATTTTATTATTTGAACTTACTGCGCCAATTGGTGTACCACTCAAAGATTGGGAGCTCCATGAACCAGAACCAGTGCTAAATTGAAAAAAACCATACGCGTTGGTATCCGTATATACAACAATATTATTGTCAGAAGCAATTGCACCAATTGGTGTTCCGCTTAATGCTTGAGAACTCCATGAACCAGAACCAGTGTCGAATTGAAAAAAACCATAAGCATTGGTATTTGTATAAATAACAATAATCGTACTTGTCTTACTTTTTGCTTTAATTGTGGCTGGCAAATTGGATACATTAATATTTTCTGCATATAACGCATACGGATTACTCATCAACTGAGTAGTACCAATTGAAGTATAAGATGTCCCTCCAGTTGGATCGATTTCTACTTTTAAAAATTTTATGTTTTCTCCCCATTTTATAGAAGAGAATGTACCAATCGAAGCTGTTCCTTTCCCTATATTTAAATTAAACAATCCTTGTGCATTGGTAGTTTTTATATGTGTTTCCGAATACACAACCGTACCAGTTACAAAATTATCTAATAGAGAAATTTTTACGCCGATATTTTGATTTACAACTGCTAAACCACTTGCATCTATAGCTACAGCTTGATAACTTATTCCTTGTGGAGCTTGAGCAAACAGAAAGGAAATACTAAATAAAAAAATAAATAAAATACTTTTTTTCATGACGCTTATTTTTTAATAATTTTAATTGTTTTAATTTTTGGATTCTCAGTCTTAATATAATAGATACCAATAGCTAAATTAGTTACATCTATTTTGCTGTTTTTTATTTTCTGAAAAGCTACTAATTTACCAGTAGCATCGTAAATATATATTTTATGGAATGGAATATTTGTAGAAAAGTGAAGCGTCTTTTGTGTTGGATTTGGAAAAATATTAAAATCATTTGAAAAAATTTGTTCATCTTCACCTAAAGTAAAAAATTCAATTCGTGATACAACAGCAATAATACCAGAATTTGCTTTGTCCATATTTACTGGATTTACATAAACCTCACCAACAGTAAATATTAAATTATTTGTATTAAAAGCACCACTATTAACAGAAGATATATTTTGACCTAACACACAAATCGTCATAAAATTTATAATAAATAATAGTAAGTGTTTCATCTTGTTTAACAATTTTATATTAAGATATATGTAATTTTATTCGTTGACAAATTTAATTTAAATAATTAATTATACCTATTTTTTCATTTGATTCTTCGTTATCATTTAGAAAAAAAATCTATCTAAATTTCAGAATAGATGTTTTTTAGTTAAAATTAATTATTTAAACTACATTTGCAATCTTAAACCAATTAGAATACGATGTTAGACAAAGTAAACAAATTAATAAGTGATGTTAAGGCATTTAAAACGACAAGTAAAGAAGAAATTGAAGCTTTTCGTATTAAATATTTAGGTAGTAAAGGAATGTTAAAAGATTTGTTTAACGAGTTTAAACAAGTAGATGCTTCTTTAAAAAAAGATATTGGTCAAGCATTAAACAATTTACGTAATTCTGCTACGAATAAAGTGAATGAACTCAAAGATAGTTTAGAACAAAATACGGAGCAACAATTTATTTATGGCGATTTAACAAGACCTTCCGAACCTATCGAACTTGGTGCAAGACATCCTATATCGATTGTAAAGAATCGGATTATTGAAATATTTTCTCGTATTGGTTTTAATGTTTCTGAGGGTCCTGAAATTGAAGATGATTGGCACAATTTTACAGCTTTAAATCTTCCTGAACATCATCCTGCTCGTGATATGCAAGATACGTTCTTTATTGAAACAGATCCTGATATTTTATTGCGCACACATACTTCTTCGGTACAAGTTCGTTATATGGAAAACAACAAACCTCCTATTCGAACTATTTCTCCTGGTCGTGTTTTTAGAAATGAAGATATTTCTGCTAGAGCACACTGTATTTTCCATCAAGTAGAAGGTTTATACATCGATAAAGATGTTTCTTTTGCCGATTTAAAACAAACGCTTTTATATTTTACCAAAGAAATGTTTGGAAAATCTAAAATTAGATTACGTCCTAGTTATTTTCCTTTTACAGAACCTAGTGCTGAAGTAGATATTTATTGGGGATTAGAAACCGAAGTGGATTATAAAATTACTAAAGGTACTGGTTGGTTAGAAATTATGGGCTGTGGTATGGTGGATCCTAATGTTTTAAAAAATGTAAATATTGATGCCAATGTATATTCTGGCTTTGCCTTTGGTATGGGAATCGAACGTATTGCCATGTTATTATACCAAATACCAGATATTAGAATGTTTTATGAAAATGATATTCGCTTTTTAAAGCAATTCAAATCTGTATTGTAGTTTTTTTTAGAAACAAGAAGAAAGACTGGAAACTGAAAAAAGGTTAAATTTCGTAGAAATTTAACCTTTTTTGTATTTAACATTTCTTTAGTTTAATAAAGAGATTAAGTAATATTGTATTATTATTTTACTTCAAAAGTAATTTTTACATTTACTCTAAATTCCGATACATCTCCATCTTTTACAACAACACTTTGCGATTGTACAAACGCCGATTTCATATGTTTAACACTTTTTGAAGCATGTTTTATTGCTTTTCTAGTTGCATCTTCCCAACTTGAATCTGAATTTGCCATTACTTCGATTACTTTCATTACTGCCATAGTATTTTAATTTTATTTATTAATATTATTTTTGTAAATATAATCATTTTTTGATTTTTTCACTAAAAAAACATAAAATACTATCCTGTAATACCAATTCAATTTCAAAATGCGCTAAATAGATTTGAACTATTTTTATGTGGAGTTGGTATAAACTCAAATTTAAGTCAAAATTTAAAACTTATTAACAAAACTGCAAGTTATACATAAAGTAACATTAAATTAACATTGCAATAGTATTTTTGTTTTATATAAATATAGTAACTCAAATATGGAAAATCCGTACATTTTAATGATTGCAGCTTTAGCATTACTTGCTATTGTTGATTTAATTGTAGGTGTTAGTAATGACGCTGTAAATTTTTTAAATTCTGCCATTGGTTCTAAGGTAATTAGTACTCGAAACATCTTAATTATTGCTAGTTTAGGTGTCTTTGTTGGTGCAGCAACATCGAGTGGTATGATGGAAGTGGCTCGTAAAGGTATTTTTAATCCTGGCATGTTTAATTTTCAAAATATCATGTATATTTTTATGGCTGTAATGATTACCGACATTTTATTATTGGATGTTTTTAACACACTTGGCATGCCAACTTCTACAACGGTATCTATTGTATTTGAACTTTTAGGTGCTGCTGTTGCAATGGCTTTAATAAAAATTTCTGCCGATCCTAATCAAAATATCGATGCTATCTGGACGTATATAAATCATAAAACTGCTACCAAAATTATATTTGGTATTTTACTCTCTGTTGCTGTCGCCTTTACAATTGGCGCGATAGTCCAATTTATATCGCGATTACTTTTTAGTTTTAATGTAGAAAAACAAAAAAGTATTACTGCTATTATCTTTGGTGGTTTTGCATTAACTATTATTTCTTACTTTATATTTTTTAAAGGGTTTAAAGGAACTTCTTTTTATAAAACATACGACGTTAAACACTATTTAGAGAATAACTTATTTCAAATATTTGGTATTGGTCTAACAGTTATGACTTTAATTTCATTTTTAATCTCTAAGTTTACCAAGATAAATATTTTACATGTTATTATTGGTATTGGTACTTTTTCTTTAGCCTTGGCTTTTTCGGGAAATGATTTAGTAAACTTTGTTGGCGTACCTATTGCTGCCTGGAATTCTTACGAAGCTTGGCATAGTTCTGGTATAGAAGCAACAAAATTTTCTATGGAAATTTTAGCTAAAAAAGTTCCTTCTAATACATTATTACTCTTATTTGCTGGTTTAATTATGGTACTTACAATTTGGTTTTCTAAAAAAGCAAAAGAAGTTATTAAAACAGGAATCGATCTATCTCGTCAAGACGAAGTAAATGAAAAATTTCAGCCAACTACTGCTTCAAGAATTTCGGTTAGAGCTGCAATGGGTTTAAATAAAGTTTTCCAACTAATTGTTCCTAAACCAACACAAAACTGGATTAATTCTCGTTTTGAAAGACCTGTTATTGCCTTACCAAAATCTAAAGAATACGAAATGCCTGCATTTGATACGATTAGAGCTTCTGTTAATTTAATCGTTGCTGGTATTTTAATATCTGTTGGTACTTCTTTAAAATTACCTTTATCTACTACTTATGTTACATTTATGGTTGCTATGGGTACTTCTTTAGCAGATAGAGCTTGGGGAAGAGAAAGTGCCGTGTATAGAGTTGCTGGTGTTTTAAATGTAATTGGTGGTTGGTTTGCGACTGCTTTAATCGCATTTACTGCTGCTGCAATTGCTCTATATTTAATAAATCTTGGTGGTATTGTTTCTATTGCTATTTTGTTGATTACTGTTACTTTATTAATTAGTCGTAACTATATTAAATATGCTCAAAAACAAAAAATAAAAAAAGAAAAACGCAAAATTAATAGAAATGAGTTGATTAGCATTAGTGGTGTTATTGAAGAAAGTTCTAGTCATATTTCGGAAGTGGTTAAACGTGTTAACAAACTATATACTAGTGTTGCTAAAGATTTGGCTTCGCACGATTTAAACAAACTTAAAAAAACGGATAAACATGTAAGTAAATTGAATGATGAGGTAGACCAGCTCAAAGACGAGGTTTTTTACTTTATAAAATCTTTAGACGATACTTCTGCAGAAGCGAGTAGGTTTTATATTTTAGTTATTGGCCATCTACAAGATATTTCTCAAGCGATTAGTTACATCTCAAAATCCAGCTACAAACACGTAAATAACAATCATAAAAACTTAAAGAAAAGTCAAATTACAGAATTAAAAGGTATTGATTCTCAATTGGATAAAATTCTAACGCAAATTGAACTTGCTTTTGAAAAAAACAATTTTGATAATTTTAGTGAAATTCTTCTTGAAAAACAAGAACTGTTAAATCATGTTTCTACAGCAATCGAAAAACAAGTACTTCGCATTCGAAAAGATAAAACGGAAACTAGCCCTAAGAATACAACACTATTCTTCGGAATTTTATTAGAAACGAAAGATTTAATCACTTCTATTATGGAGCTACTAGAATTGTATCAAGAATTTGATTTAGGTATTAAAAAAGCGGAAGCACAAGATAATGCGATAATATAAAGCCGAGTTCTATTTAAGAATTCTATTTAATTTAAAAATCCATATCATTAAACTTGATATAGCTTTTAACCCGAGTTCTACTAATAATTCGTTACAGTTTGTATAATATTTCAAAATGCGCTAAATAGATTTGAACTATTTTTATGTTTTACAATCTTGAAATTTCAAGCATAGCATAGCTATATTTAAAGTGCAATAAAACGTGAAATGATAAATAATTTATAGCGTATTTTGATGTTGAGTTGGTATTATAGGTTAATGAATAGGAAATAAAGTAATAAAAAATCCATTTTGTCTTAGACAAAATGGATTTTAAATATATGTATAGTAGTACAATACTATCAACAATCTAAGTTTTACCTAAAATTCGTTTACAGTTTAAATGAATTTTAGGTCGAATAGATTATTATTACTTATAAAGTTTCTTTAGTTGCTGCTGCTTTAGACTTTCCTGCGCATGAAGCTTTTGATTTTCCTGCACATGATGCTTTTGATTTTCCTGCACAAGAAGTTGCTTTAGCACTTTTTTTACCAGCACAACAAGCCTTTTTATCTTTTTTACCATGACAAGAAGGTGTTGCTTTTGCAGTTGCAGTTACAGTTGCGCTTTTTTCAACTGTATATTCTGTTTTTACATCTTCTTTTGTTGTTTTTGTGCTTTGTGCATTTGAAAATGCCACAAAAAACAATCCGAATGCTAATGTTAAAATTATTTTTTTCATTTTGAATGATTTTTAAGGATTAAAATTTTTATAAAAATAAACTTTATTACAATACTCTTTAGATATTATATGTTAAAAATATTGAACTATAATGTTAAAGTTTAATGGTCGTGACCAGAATGATCTTCGGATTTTGTTTCTGTTTCTCCTGCCTTCTTAGCTTTCAATTCCATTTTACAAACAGGACAATTTCCAGGTTTTGTATAGCTTTTACCCTTTTCACAATCCATTGGACATTGGTAAATTTCTGTTGCTACTTCTTTTTTTACTTCTTTTTTTTCAGATTTACAAGATGTAACTGAAAAACTCATTGCAAAGATTAATACAATAATAATGGTTATTCTTTTCATTTTAGTACGTTTTATTTTATTCTTAATATATTTACGTGAAAATTACTATTTTATTTTTAGTATTTACATATATAACGTAACATTTTTTATTTTATTTTTTTTAAAACTTTTCTATTTGTAATTAATTTTAACAAACTCATTTCCCTTCTTGCATTTTGTTTTAATTTTTTAGTTGCAATATGGATTATTTCTTCTTCAGATGTTTTAATATTACCAGATTGATAAATTGGATTTGGATCGTATTCTATCATTAGTTGAATTGCTTTTGTTTGATCTTCTCCTACTAGTTCTTCACATAAAATTAGCGCCATATCAATTCCTGCTGACACTCCTGCCGAAGTGATATACTTACCGTCTTTTACCACTCTTTCATGTGTTGGTATTGCATTATTTTCTTTTAATAATGGGATTGTTTTCCAATGAGATGTTGCTTTTTTACCATTTAGCAAACCCGTTTTCGCTAATAATATAGAGCCCGAACAGACGGATGTGGTAAATTGTGTGGTTTTATCTACTTGTTTAATCCATTCTAATGTTTTGTTATCTTTCATTACATTAATAAATGAAATTGTAGCTCCTGGTATTAATAATATATCTGCTTCTTTTACGTTTTTAAAATTATATTTTGCTTTAAATGTTAAAAAGCCTGTATCCGATTTAATTTCTCCTTTTTTTTTAGCTACAAAAAAGACTTCTGCATTATCTATATTGGACAACACTTCGTATGGTCCAATGGCATCTAATGCTGTAATTCCATTATAAATTAGAATTGCTATTTTCATTTTATTTTGTTTTTATTTTGAATAAATTTTAGGCTTTCATTTACGACCTCTTTATTCCAAAGCATACGATAATGACCTATCTTTTTAAAAGGTTTTAATATTACTCGATTTATTTCTTTTGCAATTTCTATTGCATTTTTATACGGTATTACTTTATCAGATTTATCATGAATAATTAACATTTCCTCAAAAGATACTTTTTTTAATCGATTTATAATAGTCATTTTTGATAAATCTTCTTTCATAATATCTTTTACCCAGAATGCAACATGTTTAAATATTGTATTGTTAAAACCGATAAACTGTTGAAATTCTAAAAATATTTCTTTCAACCTATTATTTGCTGATAATAAAATTATTTTATCTGCTTTATTGTTTGTCTCGGATAATGCAAATGCGATTACTGCAGATCCAAATGAATGTGAAATAACATGAAATGGCATTTTTGGATTAATATATTGCAACAAATCTTTAAATGCATTTTTGCAGTCATATAAATTGGTGTGTGTACCTTTTGTATTTGCATGTGCTGGTAAATCGAAGCTAATTACACGATATTTTTTTTTTGCAAATTCGAATGCAAAACGTGTTAAACTACCTGCATTGCTATTCCATCCATGTACTAAAAAAATAAGTTTACCATTTGGATTTCCAAATTCGTAACAATGTAATTCTTCTGCGTTTTTTCGTTGAATTTTAAACTGTTTTGCTTTTAAATAAAAATCCGTTTCTATTTCTTTTATTTTTTTAATTCTTACTTTTTGAAAAATTTTAACAGCTATTTTCCCTCCATATTTTGGTGCTATATAAGATAATAAATTAAGGTAATATTTTATAAATTTTAAATAAGTTTTCATTAGTATTATTGTTTTGATAAATCTATTTTAATAAAATTCTGATGTTGTTTTACATGATGTATCGAAAAGTATGTATGTTCTCGAAGGGTTTGTTTGTCTAATAAAACCAATTCAATTTCAAAATGCGCTAAATAGATTTGAAATATTTTTTATTTTTGCAATTCCGTTTTTATCATCTTGTCTAAATGGTTCATCATATCAATTAGATACGTGTCGTCTTTTAACATTGTAGATGTAAAAACCGCGCCTTCTATTTGGGATACGATTCTTGCACTATAAATTTTAGCATTGATGTTTTTTTTTATTTCATCGTACTCTTGACCATCAGTAATAATTTTTGTTATTCCTTTAATCAATTCCGTGTAAACGGTTTTAACACGTTTAAACAATTTAGGATTTGTATGATTTGCATCTACACCTACATTTAGAATTGGACAACCTCCAAAATTGATATTTTGCAAATAATACTCTCTATAAAAATTTGTGAGTGCATATAACCTTACCAATGGCGATTTAATATTTACCATTATTGTTTTAATTTTTTGAAGTATAAAATTTACATTATAGTTAAATGATGCTAAAGCCAGTTCTTCTTTATTTTTAAAGTTACCATAGATTGCGCCTTTTGTTAAACCTGTAGCTTCTGTAATTGCAGACAAACTAGTTCCTGAATAACCATTTTTATTAAATACAGGTCTTATTTTTTCTAAAATATACTCTTTGGTATTTTCTGATTTTTTCATTATAATAAAATTGGTAAAGTGTGTATAATTGCTCCTATGAAGAACAAAGTAGTAAGTGTAATTACAAATGAACCTTTTAGTTTTAAAAAAACAAATTGCTGTACAAAACGTATTATCCAAAAAATAGCATAACCCAAAAGTAGCACATAACCCATTTTTGAATTTAGTAATTGATTAGGATAAACAAAGCATACAATAGCCATAAATAAAAATAAATAAATTAGCTGTACGTTCATTATTTGTGTTGCAATTGCATTTGTTTTTGTACCTTTAGCTAAAGTTTTTTTCCATTTAAAAATGCTCCAAAAAAATATATGAAATACCATTAATACCAAGTTGTAAAAACCGCAAATATATAGTATTGTTATTTTATCCATTAAATTTATTTTTACAAATATACAAAAATATACCAAACGGTATAATGTATTTTTTCTAAAAAGAAGAAAATTATACCTATTTGATTTTAAGATGGTCCAAAAAATTAACTTGACATTACTTTAGTTCTTCTAAATAAACAGGCACATAATCTTTCAACAGTTCTGGATGTACAACTTTAATAATATCTTTTAATACAATATGTGGTTGTGTCGGAGCAAGTTCATAATATAAAACACCTCCTGTTTTTCCTTTTTTATTTACAAAATTATAAATCTTTTTATTTTTAAAAGCATCAAATTGTGTATAGTGTTGATTCGCGTCTTTTAACTGTTTATAAGAACTAAAAAAACTAGGACTTAACCAATAATCGGCATCTTTTGCTTTATCATAAACGGATTCAAAACTAAGCGAAAGGCTTCCTGTTTCTCCTGTTTTTTGCCAAGGGTAATTTACATTGGCATCTTTTAAAAATTGTGCGCCATAGCTTTCTCCTGCAGGTAAGTTCCATTTGTCTTTATAAGTGGCTCCTGATAAAATTTTAGGTTTATTTTTGGCTTTTAGTGCTATTTTTTTTGCCTCCAAATATGCTTTTTCTATTGTTTTAAATATACGATCTGCTTTTTTTTCTTTTCCATATAAAACACCAAAAAATTTAATCCATTCTGCTCTTCCAAGAGGCGTTTTTTCTAACCAATCTCCATTTAAGATTACTGGTATTCCAGATTTTTCAATATTGGTAAACATTTTATTATTACTATTCATTGAAAATCCAACGACTAAATTTGGTCTTAATTCAAGTAGAAGTTCTGTATTAATGCTTTGTTCTTTGCCAAGTTCTTTTACCTTATTTTTATCGATTAACTTTCTAGTTTTTATCGATGAAATGTATTTTGTATTTGGAAAACCTACCAAAGATTGCTCTTCGTTTAATAATTCTAACATCGGAATATGTGTTGTAGATGTTACTACTATTTTTTGGATTGGAATTTCAATAATCTTTACATTATGAAAATCGGTATATGCCAAAATACTTTTATCTTCAAGTAATAAATATTCTAATGGTTTTTCGGCTTTTGGATATGGTGTATTAATTGTTAATTTTTTATACCCTTTAAATTGCTTAACTTCAAACCCTTTCGCATATTTTACATGTATGGCACTTGGTTTGTCCATTGGTAAATCTTGATGCGTTTTTTTTTCTTTCTTACAAGATAAAACACTTATTATCAACAGTATGTATATTATTTTTTTCATTCTAAAAAATTGTTTAAGTTTGTTAATCAATAATACTAACTAAAACCAATCCATCGTTATCTATTTCGATTAATTTTACTTTATGTAATGTATTTGCCAATTCGGGATTCCAATAGGTTTTTACTTTTACATAATTTTCTGTAAATCCTTGTATATATCCTTCTTTATTTTCTTGTTCAAAAAGCACGGTTAATTCGTTATTAATTTGCGTTTCATAAAAAGCACGTCGTTTTTTTACAGATAGACCTCGTAACATTTTACTGCGTTTTTTTCTTACATGTATTGGAACAATTTCATCCATTGCAATGGCTTCTGTATTTGGTCTTTCCGAATAGGTAAATACGTGTAAATAAGAAATATTCATTTCGTTTAGATAGTTGTAAGTTTCTAAAAATAAGGCATCGGTTTCTCCAGGAAAACCTACAATTACATCTACTCCAATACAGGCATTAGGCATTTGTTTTTTAATAGCTTTTACTCTATTGGTATAGGTTTCTCTTTGATACCTACGTTTCATTTTTTTTAACAATGCATTACTTCCACTTTGTAACGGAATGTGAAAATGTGGAACAAAACTTGTAGAATTAGCTACAAAAGTAATGATTTCGTCTTTTAGTAAATTTGGTTCTATAGATGATATTCTTATGCGATGAATTCCTTCTACTTCATCTAAATTTTGAACCAATTCATAGAAGGTGTGTTTGTGTTTTTTATTGCCAAATTCTCCTTTACCATAATCGCCAATATTTACACCAGTAAGTACAATTTCTTTAATGCCTTTTTTAGAAATCTCTGTTGCGTTTTTTATTACATTTTCTAAGGTATCACTTCTTGATATACCTCTAGCAAGAGGAATTGTACAATAGGTACATTTGTAATCGCAGCCATCTTGCACTTTTAAAAATGCACGTGTTCTATCTCCAAAAGAGAAGGAACTTTCATAACTATTCGCTTCGATAATATCACAAGAATGCACTTCGCCAACTTTATTTTTTGTTAAGTCGTTTATATACGATGTTACTTTAAATTTTTCGGTAGCACCAAGAACCAAATCTACACCATTTACATTAGCAAGAGCTTCTGGTTTTAATTGCGCATAGCAGCCAATGGCTATTACAAATGCATCGTTGTTTTGTTTTAATGCATTCTTTACAATAGTTTTAAAACGTTTGTCTGCATTTTCTGTAACGGAGCATGTATTTATAACATACACATCTGCTTTTTCATTAAATGCTATGCGTTCAAAATTTTCGTTTTCAAAATTACGAGCAATAGTTGATGTTTCTGAAAAATTAAGTTTACAACCTAATGTATAAAATGCGACTTTTTTTTGAGAATTCATTACGTGATAATTTTTAGCATTGCAAATTTAGTTTATTAACCTGAATTATACCAATTCAATTTTCAAAATGCGCTAAATAGATTTGAACTATTTTTATGTTTTACAATCTTGAAATTTCAAGCATAGCATAGCTATGGTTTAAATTTAAAGTGCAGTAAAACGTGAAAAAATAAATAATTTATAGCATAGTTTGATGTGGAGTTGGTATTCTTTAATCGAATTTAGATTAATAACCTCTGTTTGATATAAAATTTGTTTTCTGCTTAGATGATTTATAAAATTTTAAAGATAGAAGCATCTTCATTTATTCTAGAATGGTACATTTGTAAAAAATACATCTAATGATTTTTAAAACCGAACGCCTGCTAATCCGTAATTTAGAAACACTAGACATAGAACCATTTCATGAAATGCAAGGAAATCTTAATGTAATGAAATATACAGATGGAAAAGCAAAAACCTATGATGAAGATGTAATAGATTTACAACAAGTAATTGCGTATTATACAAAACCGAATAATGATTTTTGGATTTGGGCTATAGAAAGAAAAGAAGATAAAGTTTTTTTAGGAACCATAGCTTTAATAAAAAGTGCGAATAATAAAGATGAAATTGGGTATCGTTTTTTAGAGAAGTATTGGAACAATGGTTATGCTTATGAATCTATAATTGGATTAATAATTTATTGTAAAAATATAGGATTAAAAGAACTAGTTGCCAAAGTAATTATCGAAAATAAAGCTTCTGAACATATTCTAAAAAAAATAGGCTTTCAATTTGAAATTGAATCTTTTTGTGAAGATTTAAAACTACCAGAACGAATGTATACATTAAAATTGAAATAGTTTTTTACAAAAAAGATAAATTAATAAATTAGGAATAAGAGTTAAAAACAAAATAGAATGACAAAACATATAGAAAGAGACACCTATTATGCAGTAATATTTACATCAAAGTTATCCATAGATACTTTAGGATATAAAGAAATGGCAAAAAAAATGGAAGATTTAGTAAAAACTCAAAAAGGTTTTCTTGGTGTAGAAACGGTTAGAGAAGCTCAAAATGGCATTACAGTTTCTTATTGGAACTCTATGGAAGATATTAAAAATTGGAGCATTAATGAACGTCATGCTGAAGCTAAAAAAGGAGGAAAAGAAAAATGGTATGATAATTTTACGGTAAAAATTTGTGAAGTAAAACGCGAGTATGCTTTTGGAAAGTAAATTTTAAATATATTTTTACGACCTTTGCAAAAAACTTTACACTTTTTATCGTTAAAATAAAAAAAGTATGAAAATTCCAATTATTCGTGTTATAATATTTAGTATTTTTATACTTTCTTGTAATAAAAAACAATCCAATTATACCAATAATCAGGTTTTTAAATACAACGAACATTCAAATATTACTTCGTTAGATCCCGCTTTTTCGAGAAAACAAGCAGAAATTTGGGCAACAAACCAATTATTTAATGGTTTAGTACAGCTAGATGATGCGTTAAAAGTAAAGCCCGATATTGCAAAAAAATGGCAGTTTTCAGACGATGGAAAAACCATTGATTTTATTTTACGGAATGATGTGTACTTTCACAAACATTCTTTATTTGGAAAAGATAGTACTCGAACAGTAAAAGCGCAAGACTTCGAATATTCTTTTAATAGGTTGTTAGATAAAAATGTGGCATCGCCTGGGAAATGGGTTTTAAATAATGTAGCTAAATTTTCTGCGATTAACGATAGTGTATTTCAAATACAATTAAAAGAAGCATTTCCGCCATTTTTAGGTTTGCTAACGATGAAATATTGTGCTGTCGTACCAAAAGAAATTGTAACACATTACGGAAGTGAATTTCGAGCAAATGCGATAGGAACAGGACCTTTTTATTTGAAATTATGGATTGAAAACACCAAATTAGTGTTTCGGAAAAATACGAATTACTACGAAAAAGAACATGGAAAACAATTGCCATATTTAGAAGCAATTGCCATTACTTTTTTACCAGACAAACAAAGTGAATTTTTGCAATTTATACAAGGTAATTTGGATATATTGTCCAGTATTGATGCTTCGTATAAAGATGATTTATTAACAGAAATTGGAGAGTTGAGAGAAAAATATCAAGGAAAAATTAAAATACAAAAATCGCCATATTTGAATACAGAATATCTAGGTTTCTATGCCGAAGTAGATACTAAATATCCAAGTGCAAGTATCTTAATTAGAAAGGCAGTTAATTATGGATTTGATCGTAAAAAGATGATTACCTATTTAAGAAACGGAATTGGAACACCTGCTTTAAACGGATTTGTACCTAAAGGACTTCCGAGTTTTAATGCGGTAAAAGGATACGATTATAATCCAAAAAAAGCAAGAGAATTAATACTACAATACAAAAAAGAGAGTGGCAATACAAATCCAGAAATTACATTAACAACCAATGCGCAATACTTGGATTTATGTGAATTTATACAACAAGAAATGAATAATTTAGGTCTAAAAATAAAAGTAGAAGTAGTACCTCCATCTGTATTACGACAAGCAAAATCTAAAGGAGATTTACCTTTATTTAGAGCAAGTTGGATTGCCGATTATCCTGATGCAGAGAATTATTTGTCTTTATTTTATAGTAAATTTCATACTCCAAACGGCTCTAATTACACGCATTTTTCTAATGCAACATTCGATACATTGTACGAAGAGTCTATTGCTACTGTAAATAACGAGGTACGTTATAAATTATATCAAAAGATGGATAGTATTGTTATTGCTGAGGCTCCTGTTGTAAATTTATATTACGATGAAGTAACCATGTTTAGTCAGAATACGATAAAAGGATTAAAAATAAATCCAATCAATTTATTGAATTTAAAGCGAGTAAGTAAGGAGTAATACCAACTCAACATCAAAATGCTAAGCGTTTTCATGATAGCAACAAGTGCCTTGATCCATGTTAATATTAGAATTTGTAGAAAAACACATTGCTTTGCTTACAATTTCATCTGCAATTGCCATACAAGAAGTTGCTGCTGGAGAAGGCGCATTTAAGACATGAATAACGCCATTGTTATTTTTAATCTTAAAGTCATCTACCATATTCCCTTTACTATCAACTGCTTGTGCTCGAACTCCAGAATGGGCAACTTCTACATCATCGATAGTTAATGTAGGCATCATTTTTTGTAGGGCTTTAACAAATAATTTTTTAGAAAAAGCACGTTTGTATTCTACCATACCCTTACGCCAATGTTTCCAAAAAAATTTCCATGTACCTTTAAAAGTTAAGGCTTCTATCGTATCTATAAAGTTAAAACTAGTAGTGGTATAACCTTCGCGTTTAAAAGAAAAAACAGCATTCGGACCACATTCGATTCCTCCAGTAATCCTCTTTGTAAAATGAACTCCCAAAAATGGAAAATTAGGATCTGGCACAGGATAAACCAAACTTTTTATTTTGTATTCTACTTCTTTTTTTAGTTTGTAATAATCGCCTCTAAAGCCAACTATTTGAAGGTCTATTTTAGTATTATTTTTCTTTGCATTTCTATCGGACTGCAAACCTGTACAAAAAATTAATTTTTCGGTAGTAAAGTTACCTTTAGAGGTAGCAATAGTTTTTTTTATAGATTTTTCTGTACTAATTTTTGCTACTTTACACGACGTAATTAGTTTACTACCTTTGTTTATCTGTAAAATTAATTTAACAAATGTGTTTGCAACTTGCACATAATTAATAATACCTGCTGTAGGTACCCAAATGGATTTTAACGCCTCTATAAAAGGCTCTTTCTCCTTAGTTTCTTCTGCATTCAAATAACAAATACCTTCTGTTTTATTCGCGATGCCTTTTTGATAAATTGCTTCTAAAAGTGGTATTTCTTCTTTGGTAGTCGCTACAATTACTTTACCACAAATATCAAAATCTATCTTATTTTCTTTTGCAAACACAACCAATTGATCTCTACCACTTTTACAATTTTTTGCTTTGTAAGAATTTGGAGTATAATAAATTCCTGAATGAATAACGCCAGAATTTCTACCTGTTTGGTGTTTGCCTATAGTAGTTTCTTTTTCAAGAATCGCTACCGTTTTATGAGGAAATTTTAATTGTAATTTATAGGCTGTTGCTAATCCTATAATACCACCTCCAACTATAATAAAATCGTAATTTGTTTTCATCTACTACAATACATCTAAACTCCCCTTTCCTTCTCTTATTACTTCGACTTCTCCTTTGGATAAATCGATTACTGTAGATGCTGTATTGTCTCCATATCCTCCATCGATTACTAAATCAACAATATTTTGCCACTTTTCATAAATCAATTCTGGATCTGTGGTATATTCTAGTAAATCATCTTCATCATAAATGGATGTGGAAACGATTGGATTCCCTAAAGATTTTACTATTTTTCTTGCTATGTTATTATCTGGCACTCGTATACCTACCGTTTTTTTTCTTTTAAAAACCTTTGGCAAATTATTATTTCCTGGAAGTATAAATGTATATGCTCCTGGCAAAGCTCTTTTTAACAGTTTAAATGTTGGCGTATCTATTTGCCTTACATAATCGGATAAATGACTCAAATCGTTACATATAAACGAAAAGTTTGCTTTTGCTAATTTTACACCTTTAATTTTTGCTATTCGCTCTAATGCTTTTGTATTGGTAATATCACAACCTAGTCCATAAACGGTATCTGTTGGATATATTATTAATCCTCCTTTTCTTAAAACTGCGATTACTTTAGCAATTTCTTTTTCGTTTGGATTTTCTTTGTAAATTTTTATAAATTCGGCCATTACCATCTCTTAATTTAGGCAAATATACTAATATCCTAAATTCTATACTTTATTTTACTATCAAACGAAATCCTTCGCCATGTATATTTACAATTTCTACATTTGGATCTTTCTTTAAATATTTTCGCAACTTTGCGATATATACATCCATACTTCGCGATGTAAAGTAATTATCATCTCTCCATATCTTTGTTAATGCTAATTCTCTTGGCATTAAATCGTTTACATGTAATGTTAATAGTCGTAATAATTTACTTTCTTTTGGCGATAATTTTTGTGGTTCTTCTTTTTTAAATGTTAAATGACGTAGGTTTGTGTTTAGATGAAATCCTCCGATATTAAATTCAATAATTTCGTCGCTTACATCTGCATCTTCTTTTTTACGTTGTAAGATGGCACTAATCTTATACAACAGCACTTCACTATCAAAAGGTTTATTTAAATAATCGTCTGCTCCGACTTGATATCCTTTTAACACATCTTCTTTCATTGTTTTTGCTGTTAAAAAAACAATTGGAATGTCTGTATTTGTTACTCGAATATCTTTTGCTAATGAAAATCCATCTTTCCGAGGCATCATAACATCTAATATACAAATATCATAGTCATTATTTTTAAACATAATTAATCCTTCTAATCCATCTTTTGCTAGTGTTACATCATAGTCATTAATGATAAGGTAGTCTTTTAACACTGTTCCAAAATTTGGGTCATCTTCTACTAATAATACTCTTTTATTTGCCATATCTTTTAATTTTAATATGAAATCATCGAATTAGATTTGTAGTCAAATGTACTTTAAAAAATCTAATGTTACTATTTCTAGGGTTAATATTCAAAACTATATTATTGGTAATTTAATAAAGAATGTGCTTCCGTTTCCTTTTTCACTTTCTACATAGACATTACCATGGTGATATTCTACTATTTTCTTAACGTATGCAAGTCCTAAACCATGTCCTTTTACGTTGTGTATATTTCCTGTTTGTTCTCTAAAAAATTTTTCAAATATATTTTTTTGTATTTGTTTACTCATTCCTATTCCTTGATCTTTTATCTTTACTAGAACATAATTTCCTGCATTTTCTGTAAAAATATCTATTTTTGGTTCTTTATTTGTATATTTTACTGCATTATCTAATACATTTACAATCACATTTGTCATGTGTAACTCACTTGCTGACATTTCTGTTTGTATTGCCTCTAAGTGTGTTTTTACATATCCTCCTTTATTATGTATTATTAAACTAACGTGCGCTATTGCATCTTCTATTATGTCGTGAATATCTACTATTTCCTTACTAATTTCTAGTTGATTTTTTTCTAATTTTGAAATTTGCAATACGTTTTCTACTTGTGCATGCATTCTTTTATTCTCTTGACGTATCATTTTGACATACTTTAAGACCTTATCGTTATCTTCTATTATCTTTGGGTTTTTTATTGCATCTAACGCCAAATTAATCGTTGCTATTGGCGTTTTAAATTCGTGCGTCATGTTATTTATAAAATCTGTTTTAATCTCCGAAATCTTTTTTTGTTTTAACAGTTGATATATTGCACTTGCAAATGCCAAGATTATAAATAGTATAAAGGTTGATGCTAATATTAATTGATTTTTAATATTTGCCATGATGTATTCTTTCTTTTCTGGAAAGTTTACATATAAGACATAATCATTTTTATCTTTATCTGATTTGAATAATGAAATTGGATAACTATTTGCGTTTCTTTTAAATTTTTTTGTTCTTAATTTTGTATAATACTCTCCTTCTAATACGCCATATTCATAAGGTGTCTCTATGCCTCTTTCTTTTAGTTTGTTTGTAATTTTAAACTGTAATTCTGTATTACTTACACGTTTATAAATTGGTTTTCTTGGTGCGGTTTCTTTAAATAAATCTTCATAAACTATTTTATCAAAAGCGGACATTTTTCCAATATTTACTACTTTAATATTTGGTTTTATTCTATTCAAATCTTTTTTTCTCAAAAAATCTGGTGATGTAATTTCTTTTTCTTTTTTAATAAAATAGGATTTATAGGTTCGTAATGCATTGCTAGAATCTTTATTTAATATTGCTATCGGACTTTCAAAGTTATCTGCCAAGATACTTTGCTTGTATGTAAATAACTCATTGTTTACTGTATCGAATTTTTGATACACGATTTCGCGTAATTCTCTTTTTTTTAGATTTCGCAACTCGCTAATAATCGGATTTAGCTCTTTTATATAATCTCGAAATTCTCTATCGTTTATACTTTGAGATACATCTACTAATGCAGATTTTACATTGGTTGTAAATTGTTTTTCTCGAATTTCAATAGAGCTATTTATCCAAAATATTTGGACTGCTATAATACCTATTAAGGCTATACTCATTACCGCTATTAGAAGAAAAAATAGTTTTTTACTCATCTTTACAAAGTTAGCTTTTCATTAAATAGAGTTGTTAATTTTTAACTTACATTAACTATAAATCTAATTTTTTAACAGTTTTTTAAGATTTTTTGCAATCTAATGCTAATTTTATTAGGTTTTTATAAATTTTTAAAACCGCTGCTTTCGTTTTTTTTAATTCTATATTATGAATTATAAAATTCGACTTTTGGGCTTTTATTTCATCACTCCATTGGTTATCTATTCGTTCTTTTACTTTTTGCCTTGTTGTACGATCTCTTTTTACAACTCTATTAATTCTTTCTTCTTCTGGTGCTATTACAGCTATGATATAATCGCAATACTTGTCACTTCCATTTTCGAATAAAATAGCATTTTCTTGTATTACATACGTAGCTACTTTCTCTTTTTTTTTTACCCATTTTTTAAAATGTTGATTTACTTTTGGATGTACTATCGAATTTACAAAATCTAAATTTTCTTTTTTTGTAAAAATTAAATTTGCTAAAAAGGTCTTGTTTAACTGTTGGTTATGATATACTTTTTCTCCAAATTTTTCTATTAATTTTTTACGTATGTATTTGGAGTTCAACATTAGCTTTTTTGCTTCGTTATCTGTATAATAAACAGCAATATCTAATTGTTCAAACAATTTTGCTACTGTTGATTTTCCACTTCCTATTCCTCCTGTTAAACCTACAATTAATGTCATCGCTTAATTAAAAATTCAATTTTTTTGGGTGTTATTTTTATATCTGATACCAAATTTGATTTTTTTATTACTACGGGCAATAAATAATTTAAGTTTTCCTCTTTTGTTTTGTTGTAATCGCAAACCACTTTAAAATCTGAAGCATTTATTTTATTAAAATTTTCTAAACTTACCTTATAGGTTAATTCTATGGTTTTTGAAAATGTATTAATATTAAATTCTTCTGGTAAATTTTGAATTTCAAATGTTACTTCTATATTTCCTTCTGTAAATTTTTTTACTTTTCCGCTTATTTCTATTGTTGTTTTTGAAAAATGAATTTTATCTAATTTTTTTGGTATTGCTAGTGAAATTTTTTTCTTAAACCCCGAAGATATATTATCTAACTCCAACAATTCTGTTTTTATACTTTGTATCGAATCTATTTGTCTTTCTGCTCCTGTTATTGTTACTGTTTTTGGAGAAATCTCGATTTCATCTAATAAATTATAGCCTGATTTATAATTTATATTTAAGACTGGTATTACATTAATTTTTTTGTGCTTTAACTTTCCAAAGTCAAAAAACAGTGTGTCTGGATTAATTTTAATTATAGTTTCTTCGGAACTTAATTGTGTTTGAAATTCGGACAAATGTCTGTTTGTTACATAATAGAATTTTCCTGCTTTCTTTTTTATTTTTTTTAGATCTACTTTTAAATTTGATGTATTTATATTATAACCTAACAATTTAAATCCTGTTGTTTTTAATACTATAGATAATTTATCTTCTGGTTTATTTTGTAATATTTTATCTTTTGTTGCATTAATATATTTTACGTTAAACGCAACTGTATGTGTATATTCTTTCGATAATTTTGAAAGTGTCCAAAACAAAACGGATAAGGACAAAAAAATAAAAAACACTCGTATTTTTTTATTTCTTCTAAAATTAATTTTCTTTTCTTTTGTCATTAAATTGTTTCCTTTTATTCTCGCGCTAAGGTATTAAAATTAAACCAAAAAAAAGAGTTCTAATAATTTAGAACTCTTCGTTAATAAAATTGTTACTTTATTTTATTTTTTTACTACTTTTTTAACTTCTTACTCATTTCCATAGAAATGGCAGAACGTTCAAATTTTATTCTTCCTGCACTTGTTTCTACAATAACTGTATTATCGTTTTCTACAAAGTCAATAATTTTACCATGTATTCCACTTGTCATTATTACCTTATCTCCTTTCTTTATAGAAGTCTGAAATGTCTTTTCATTTTTTTGACGTTTCATTTGCGGTCGTATCATAAAAAAATACATTATCGCAAACATTGCCAATAAATAAGGTATCATAGATGATCCTCCTCCTGCTTGTAAAAATAGTATTAAACTCATATATTTAATCTTATTTTGTAGCTGCTTTTAATTTTTCTGCTTCTGCTTTTGCTTTTCTTTCTGCTTGTTGCTGCGCTCTTTTTGCTGCTCTTTCTGCTCTTATTTTTTCTTGTTCTGGATCTGGAGTAACTTGCGCTTTAATTTTTACGATTTCTCTTCCTTTGTTTGTATTACAAGTAACTGTTACTGTTTTTTGTTGTCCGTTTGGCTTTCCTTTAGAGTTAAATTTTACTGTAAATTCGCCTTCTTCTCCTGGCATTATTGGTTGTTTTGGCCATCCTGATGGTACGGTACATCCACAACTTCCTTTAATTCGTGTAATTAACAGTTCCGATTTTCCTGTATTTTTAAATTTGAATTTTGTTTCTACTACTTCTCCTTCTTTAATAACTCCCCAATCGTGTATTGTTTTTTCAAACTCCATTACTGGCGCATCTACTCTATTTGCAATATTTCTCGTTGTTGCTTTTTCTAAATTTTCTTTTTTAATTTTTGCAGATGCTTCTTCTTTACATGATGTAAATGCTATAGCTACTATGGCTAATATTAATGTTACTTTTTTCATTTTATAAAATTTTAATGATTTGTTATATTTTATGGACGTCAAATGTAAAAAAATATTTTTCTTTTTACAATAATCCTCTACCTATTTTACTAATTTTTCCACTTTTTTGGTATTCTTTCTCTATTTTGTCTAAAACTCCGTTAATAAAGAAGCTACTTTTATCAGACGAATAGTCTTTTGCTATTTCTAAATATTCATTTATGGTAACTTTAGTTGGTATGGATGGAAAGTATAAAAATTCACTCATTGCCATTTTTATCAATATCAAGTCTATTTCTGCAATACGATCGTAATCCCAATTTGGTGTTTTTTTATCTATTTCTTCATCGTATTCTGTATGATGTAATACTACTTTTTCAAATAATTCTTTTACAAACGCTCGATCATCTTCGTCTTTATACAAGTTATCTAAAACCAATTTATCGGTTAATTTTGAATATGTTTTTAATACGGATGTATTTACAAATGGCACATCATCTACCCATCCTATATATTGGTCTTCGTAATAATCTAATAGCTTATCGTTTGGCGCTATTATTTCTTTAAAAATTGCAATTGCAAATTGCTTATCTTCTTTAAATGATGGATTCTTATTTTTATCGTATTCTTTAAGAATTGCACTTGTTTTTATCTTATCATAAATAACTTGAAGATACTCTGTTGCTTCTTTCCAGTTGTCTATCTTTTTATTTGCTATGACTTCCGATAAGGAAACACTATTTGCTATTATTTGTATGAACTTATTTTGAGAAAGGTTTTCTATTGCTTGTTTGTTTTCTACCGATGACACTACTCGATTCTTATTTGTAATTGCTAGTCTTTTCTTTACAAATTTTTGTACCTCTACCAATAAACTTAACTGTAAAACATATAAATTATATAACTTATCTATACTAAAGAATAAAAACTTTTCTTCTCTCTTTAAATCATCACTTTTAGATTGTAATAATGCATATACACTTTGCATTACTTTGATACGAATATGTCTTCTGTTTAACATTAAAAGTGCCTATTTTTATTTGAGCGCAAATATAGAATAATTTAATATTTATGTTTTCTTTTTCTCTTTTTTTATTTGGATGTTTTTATTCTTAAATTTTATTTTTTGATTCGAAAACTCTGTCTGATATAAAATAGAACTGTACTCCTTAATTTAAGGCCTACTTATTCTCTTTAAAAAGAATAATTTAAACCAATAACAACATAGCGTTTAAATATATTTTTTGATACAATGCTTTTTGAAAATTCTGTATTATTTACTTGATCGTATGTACTTCGATTAAGTAAATTTTTTGCAAGTATAAAATACTCCATTTTTCGTTTAGAAATGTAGTTAAATGAAAAATCAATAAACAATTGATTTTCTGTAACTTTTATACCTCTAGGTAAAATTAAGTTATTGGTAATATTTGCGTAAGCTTTTTTGCTTATTTTTAAATTAAATTCAAGTTTCGTATTTATTATACTATTAAGAAATGCTTGTGAATTTTCTTGTTTATTCTCAATATAGCTATAGTTCATATTTGCTTTATAATTAAAAAATCCTTTGAATGCGCTATTTGCTCTAAAATTTGTGGTATACACCGATGACCAAACACTTTGAAATCTATTTTGATTCAATAAATTATAATATGTGTTAAAATTTGCATTCGTATTGATAGTAATCTTAGTATTAATTTTATCTATAAAAAAACTTGTCGTAGCCAAAATATTTATGTCTTTTTTGGTTAATGGGGTTTGAAAATATGTTATGATACTTATATCTTCACTAATATTTTGTTTACTCATATAAGTATTCTTTACTTCGTTTAAAGATGCTAATAATGAAAAATTAGATTGTTGTAATAAATCATAATGAGAAAAATTTGCATATATGTTTAAGTCTTTTTTCAAGTTTAAAGATGGGTTATTTGTGGTAATCGCTCTAGTATCTATAAGCAATGGGTTTGTGTACATATAACGATTAGACAATTGCGATGTTTTATTAGAAACTCCTATGGATAGTATATTTTTTTTACTAATTTTATAACTTAATTTTGTATTTGTATTAAAATACAAATCCTTTTTTGTTATGATCTGATTATCTATTTTTTGATTTATTTTTCGCTTTAATCTTCCTAATTCAATTTTTTCAGAAATCTTAATTTTTTTGGTTATATTGTAATTATATTTCACAATTAAATTAGATATTTCATTTCGAAATGAGTAAGCATTATTATTACCATTATTATTAAAAACAAATTTCGAATCTTCTTTATCGTATTTATGTTGTAGCATAAGCTCTATATTATTCCTTTTAATTTTTCTAAGATACTTTAGATAAGCTCCTAAAATAAATCTTTTACTGTCAACCAATTCTTCATTAAAGACTTCATTGTTATACCTAATTGCCTCTCCTAAAAAAGTTACATCTTGCCTCATTTTATCATTAGAACTCAGCAAATTCATTTCAAGCAATTCGTTTGAAGATATTTTACTACTAAAATTTAATTCTTGATCAAAATATTTTTTAACACTTTTTAGTTGCGTATTATAATTCAAATTTTGATTCTGTATATTTTCTTGATAAAAATCATCTTTTTTATTTACGATACGATTATTATATTTTAACACAGCCAATGGTGATATATCATAAATAATAGTATTATCCATTTTAAAATAAAAAGGTTCTTGTGTGTTTTGAATTTTATTAGAAATATTAATTTCTTCTCTATTAATTATTATTTGATTTTTTGATGAATATCCATACTTTTTAATATCCTTAAAAACAGATAGGTTATTTCTAAATTTTATTTTTTTTGATAATTTAATTAAATTACTGTAGGTTCCATATTTTATATTATTAATATAACTTCTAGGAAAATTCGATTCTTGTTTTACACTGCTTTCTTTTAAAAAATCGATACTGTATTTACTTAATTCACTTCTGTTTTCTGAAATGTATGTTTCTTTTTCGAATGAAGTCTGATTCATTGAAACATTATTAAAGTTAAAAACACCAAACCCCTTTATTTTATTCGATAAATTAATAGTGTTTGCATTTATTAGATGATTATCAATACCTAATCCTAATGCAATCTCTCCTGAGAATTTTATTTTTTTCTTTTTAAATTTTAAATTTATAACAACTTTATTCGATTTTGTTAATCCTTTTTTAAGGCGATTATTGTGATAATCTTCTATTGCTTCTACTTTATCAACAATTTCTGATGATATATTACGTGCTCCAATCGAATAATTTTTACCAAACAGATTATCTCCGTCTAACAATAATGTTTCGATTGGTTTTCCTTTATAAATTATTTGTCCTGTTTTTTCATTTACACGAATTCCTGGCATGTTTTTTAAAACATTAATAATTTTTCTGTCATTTGCCTTTTTAAATTTGGAGACATTATAAACAACTGTGTCCTTTTTTATTTTAATTTTTTTTATATCTGATACAATAATAACTTCATCTAATTCATTAATTTCTTCATTAAGGATAAAATCATTTTTGTATAATTTAATTTCTTTTTTTAATACTACTTCTTTAAATTTGGATGTATAAGAAAGTCCTTGACATTTAATTATTACTGAAGAAACATTATTATCGGTAATAGTAATATGATAATTTCCATCAATCTTTGGTACGGTATATTCTAGAACTTGATTTGTTTCTTTATCTATTATTACTACATAGCAGTTATTAATTTCTTCTCCTTTTTCATTTTTAATTACTCCTTTAAAGTTTTGAGCTGTTATACTTGTTGTAATACAAACAAAAAAAAGCCCTAATATAGAGCTTCTTATTTTTTTTGATCGTATATCAATTAATTTATAAGCCAATATCCTCAACCAAATCAATATTAAATTCGTAGTCTGTGTCTTGTTCATTTTCTGCCTTTAAAGATTTTCGTATTCTGATTATTACTTTTTTGTATTTTTCGCAATATTCATTCCATGAAATTAAGCTTGTCGCATCGTATTTAAGTTCAATTTTTTTTGTTTTTTTCTTTTTTTCTATTTTAGTAGTTTCAATTTTAAAGACTCCATCATTAGATGTTACTTCTAATATTAAACCTGGGAGTCCGTCAAATTTCCATGGTCCTCCTATGGTTGGTATACTCTCTGTAAACCAAACCGAATAACTTCTACCTCTAAATGTTGTAGTTGCCTTCTTGCATTTTAAAGATTTTATTATTTTTACTTCATCCAATATTTTCCATTTTTGAAGCGGCAAATCATCTTTAACTACAACTATTCTATTTATTATTGGTTGATTATATACTATTTCTTTCTTACTATAGTCCTTTTCTACAAATGGTACAACGTTATTATCAGTTGCAATAAATTCATCTTCGTTTTCATGAAAAACAGATTTATTTAATTCAAAATACACGCTTTTAGAAGAGGTTACATCTAACAATAGTTGAAATTCTGATTCTGTTGTAATACCTCCTAAAGAAATTTTTTGCTGATATGTCACTTCGTATCCTTGAGAAAAAACAATACTAAAAACAAAAAACATTACGATAAACGAATATATTTTTTTCATATTTTTTTTATTTAAGTTATATTAAAACTTATTACAACTACCATACCAAAATTTCTTAATTTCCAAAAATTTCTTCTAGTATTGCATTTGCTTTTCTAGATGCTTTTCGACAGGCTCTTGCTCCTGCTGTTTCACAACTAGTAAATATATTACCAGCTGTAGCCGTAATACCTATTGTTCCTCCAAAACCATCAGAAACTTGAATGGTGCATGTTATTCTACAAACTTCACTTGATTTTTTTTCTTCATTACTCATATTTTTCAATCCAACATTTAACATAAAAATTGAAAATATAGTTATAATATTAAGTTTTAACATAATGCGTATTTCTTTTAATTTAGTTAATAATTAATTTGCTTGTTGAAAAGACAGAACTTTTTTCATTGCTCTATCTGCTTTTTTACAAGCTCTATTAATTGCCCATGTATCACTTGTTAAAAAGGAGCCTGCACAAGCTGTTATGGAGACAAATCCTCCTTGAGGTAATGCTGAACTACGAGTACAACATTGCCTTCCTAAACCTTCCTTTTCTTTCACAACAACCTTAGTTGCAGATGTTTGCAAAACACTTGTCATAAATAAGATTATTGCAAACAAACCAAATACTTTTTTCATAATAAATTAAATTTTTAAATTAATATAAACCAAATGTAAATAAAATAAAATAAAATAACCAAATTTAATGTGGAAAAGACTCCTAAACCTGCAAAAAATACCTACAATTAGGTATTTTTTTATATTTAAACCTGTATTTAACAGTCTAATTTAATTTATAATGAAACTCTCTTTCTTCTAGCTCTTTTAACAATTCGTTGGATATGTGTACTTTTTTGGTACGGCTTGGCATTTGCAATTGTAATTTTTTCTCTCTGTCATAAATTATAAATTGCAAATTGTGCTTTCCTATATTTCTTTCTATCATATCTTCAATTAATGTTATAATTTTATTATCTAAGGTATTTATATCTATATGTAAGGTTATTTTTTTTGCCATTTTCGACAATACATCTTGTAACATCTGTACGGAATTGTAGCTCACTCTAGGCTGTCCTTCGTTCCATCCTCGTTGGATTGCGGTTCGTATATATAAAAATGCATTTGGTATTAAAAAATGCTTAAATTTTAGATAATCTTCTCCAAATATTCGAAATTCATTCGATTCTTTATAGTCTTCTAATACAAAACTCGCCCATCCTTTTCCGCTTTTTGCTATTCGGTGTTGTACGTTAGATAGTATTCCTCCAAAGGTTAATTCTCGTCCTATTAATGCTTCTAAATTTTTAAAGTGACTTAAATTGGCGTTGCAGAAATATTTCAATTCGGTTTTATAATCGTCTAATGGATGCCCTGAAATATACATACCTATTGCTTCTTTTTCTTTCGATAATTTTTCCATGATATTCCATGGCTCACATATTGGAATTATTGGTTCGTCAAATTGCACTTCGGAGGTTTCGCCAAACATAGATATTTGTGCAGAGTTTTTATTCTCTTGGTATTTATTTCCAAAGCGTACTGCTTTTTCTAATATGGTTATTCCTTTTTCATCTGTTGCATAATACTGTGATCTATTTATTTCTCCAAACGAATCAAATCCTCCTGATATTGCTAGACCATCAAATGCCTTTTTACTTGCTGCTCTTAAATCTACTCTTTTTGCCATATCAAAAATGGATTTATAGTGTCCGTTTTCTTTTCGTTCTGCAATTATTGCTTCTACTGCTTTTGCTCCCATTCCTTTTATTGCTCCCATTCCAAAACGTATTGCTCCTTCTTTATTTACTGCAAATTTATAATACGATTCGTTTACATCTGGTCCTAATACTTGTATTTCCATGCGTTTTGCTTCTTCCATAAAAAAGGCTATTGCTTTTATATCTCGCATATTATTTGAGAGTACGGATGCCATGTATTCGGCTGGATAATGTGCTTTTAAATATGCGGTTTGGTATGCGATATATGCATAACATGTTGAGTGTGATTTATTAAATGCATAGGCTGCAAATGCTTCCCAATCTTTCCATATTTTTTCTAATATTTTTTTATCGTGTCCTTTTTTTTCGCCTCCTTCTAAAAATAGCGGTTTCATTTTTGCTAGTAATGCTGCTATCTTTTTCCCCATTGCTTTTCGCAAGTTATCTGCCTGACCTTTGGTAAATCCTGCTAGTTTTTGCGACAATAGCATCACTTGCTCTTGGTATACTGTAATTCCGTAAGTTTCTTTTAGATATTCTTCCATATCTGCTAGATCATAGGTTATTTCTTCTCGTCCATGTTTCCGATCGATAAAACTCGGTATATATTCCATTGGTCCTGGTCTATATAATGCATTCATTGCTATTAAATCTGCAAATTCGGTTGGTTTTAATCCTCGCAAATGTTTTTGCATTCCTGCAGATTCGTATTGAAATATTCCTACGGTTTCTCCTTTTTGAAATAATTCGTATGTTTTTTTGTCGTCTAGTGGAAAATCGTCTGGTATTAATTCTACATTATGGATTGCCTTTACAATTTTCACAGCATCTTTTATTAAGGTTAGGGTTTTTAGTCCTAAAAAATCCATTTTTAATAATCCTGCGCTTTCTACGACATTATTATCGAATTGCGTTACGTACATTTCCGAATCTTTTGCCGTTGCTACTGGTATTAGATTGGTTATGTCTTCTGGTGTTATTATTACGCCGCAGGCATGTGTTCCTGTATTTCTTACCGACCCTTCTAATGCTTGCGCTTGTATTATGGTTTGTCCTAGTAAATTATCTTCTTCTGCTAATGTTCGAAGCTGTTCTACATTTTCTTTTTCTTCGGAGCGCAATCCACTAATCTTTCCTCTACTTTTTGCATCGTCTCCAAATATATTTTTCAGCTTTACTCCTGGTATTAATTTCGCTACTCTGTCTGCTTCGTATAGCGGTAAATCTAATGCTCTTGCTGTATCTCTTATGGATGACTTTGCCGCCATGGTTCCATAGGTTATTATTTGCGCTACTTGGTTTGCTCCGTATTTATCTATTACAAATTGTATTACTTTTTGTCTTCCTTCGTCATCAAAATCGATATCTATATCTGGCAAGGATACACGATCTGGATTTAAAAACCGCTCAAATAGTAAATCGTATTTTATTGGATCTATATTGGTTATTTGCAAACAATATGCTACTACGGATCCTGCTGCTGACCCTCGTCCTGGCCCTACGGACACATCCATTTTTCTTGCTTCGAATATCAAATCCCAAACGATTAAAAAATAGCCTGGATATCCTGTTTTTTCTATAATGGATAATTCGAATTCGATTCGTTCTTGTGTACTTTTTTCTAACACATCTCCATATCGCATTTTTGCTCCTTTGAATGTTAGATGTTTTAAATAGGCGTTTTCTCCTCGCACTCCTCCATCTTCGGCATCTTCTGCTACATCAAACTCTTTTGGTATGTTAAATTTTGGTAATAATACATCTCTTGCTAAGGTATAAACTTCTATTTTTTCTACTATTTCTTGTATGTTCGTTATTGCTTCTGGTATATCTTGAAACAATTCTTGCATTTCTTCTTTTGTTTTGAAATAGTATTCTTCATTTTCTAATCCATATCTATATCCTCGTCCTCGTCCTTTTGGTGTTGCTACTTTTTCGGCATCTTTTATACATAGTAAAACATCGTGCGATTGTGCATCTTTTTTCTTTACATAAAAGGTATTATTGGTTGCGATTACTTTTACTTGGTGTTTTTCTGCAAATGCTAACAACACTTCATTTACATGGTCTTCATTTTCTTGTCCATGTCGCATTAATTCTAAATAAAAATCTTCTGCAAATTGCTCTTTCCACCAAATCAATGCTTCTTCGGCTTGTTTTTCTCCTATATTTAGTATTTTACTTGGTATTTCTCCGTATAAATTTCCTGATAATATAATGAGATCTTCTTTGTATTTTTTTATTAATTCTCTATCTATTCTCGGTACGTAATAAAACCCTTTGGTATGTGATATTGAGGATAACTTTGCCAAATTGTGGTATCCATTTTTATTTTTTGCTAATAGTACTATATGATTTCCATTGTCTTTATTTTTTTTATCTAGATGGTTTTCACATACATTAAATGTACATCCCAATATTGGTATTAATGGTTTTTTTGGTATTCCGTCTTCTTCTAATTCGTCGTTATGCTTTTCTACTAACTTATTATATGCTATTGCTTCTTTTATAAAATAGAAGGCGCCCATCATTCCAAAATCGGTTAATGCTACTGCATTCATTTGGTTAGCGACTGCTGCATTTATTAAGTCGGATACACTTGTTGTGGATTGTAATATGGAAAATTGCGAATGGTTGTGTAAGTGCGAAAAATTGTTTTCTGTAGATACTTTTAATTCTTTGGTTACTTTTTTATCTATTTGCTCTTTCTTTTTTTTCTCTTGCGCTTTTTCCTTTAATTGCTTACTCTCCTTTTTTAAGTTAAGATGTTTTATACCTACATTTGGAAATGTAGTTTTGTTTTTCTCTTTAAAGTCGGCTATAAATTTTTCGTCTTCTTTTAGCTCTTGAACTGTAAAATTTCCTATTCGTATTAGTTCTAAAAAACACCTTGTTGTTGCTTCTACATCTGCTGTTGCATTGTGTGCTTCTCCAAATGGTTGATTGAATAATTTTTGATGTAATTCGGTTAATGTTGGTAGTTTAAATTTTCCGTACCTTCCTCCTGGTAGTTGACATAATGTTGCTGTTTTTTCGGTACATGTATCTAGTACTGGCAATTCGTTTAATGGTGTTTTTATTCCTTTTCTAAAGAATTCACAACCCATAATATTCAAATCAAATTGTAAATTTTGCCCTACTACAAAAGTTGATTTTGTTAATGCTTCATTAAACAATTGTAATACCTCATCTAATGGTTTCCCTTTTTCTTGTGCTAATAAGGTTGATATTCCGTGTATTTGCTCGGAATCGTATGGTATATTATATCCGTCTGGTTGTATTAAATAGTCTTGGTGTTCTATTAATTCTCCGTATGCATCGTGTAATTGCCATGCTATTTGCACACATCTTGGCCAATTATCGGTATCGGTTATTGGTGCATTCCACCTTTTTGGTAATCCTGTGGTTTCGGTATCGAATATTAAATAGGTATTCTGGCTCATTTATTTTACTTATGTACAAACTTGTCTACCGATAAGGCAGAATAAGCAATGGTTTACGCTAATTTTTATTTTCTTATTTTGAAACGATAAAAATACGGATTAATGCCTTTAGCTTGTTACAAATGACTTGTTACTTATTAACATGGATTTTTATTCTATTTGAATACAAATTTTAGAATGACAACTGCGTAGCAAATCACGACTACTTATTTTAAAATACAAACAAAACATTAAACTCTCGATTTTTATACGTCGAGAGTTTTGCTTAGGGTTAGGTTCGCATATTCTTATAATAAACTTATAAGTTGCTCTACTAACCTTATTACTAATAATACTATTGCTGAAATCATAATAAAAAGGTTTTTAGTTAGTAATTGTTTCTTTTTGACGTCAATCTGAAACCTATTTTTGAATTCATACTTCAATATATTACGATTTGTGATTCTAGAAAAATAAAAATACCCAAATCCACACAAGTGACTATTGATTTGTTATTTATTTTACTTTTAAACCCTTCAAGTAAAACTTTAATTCTTCAATATAGTTTCAATACATAACTGTTATTTTATCATTCAGTTTCATTTTAAAACTATTGTAGGGATTTTTAAGCTATATTTTATTTTTTTTTATAAGAATTCTCTTTTTTTGGATGTTTTCTAGGCATTTCATCTTTTTTAGATTGTTTTACTCCCTTTTTTAAATTATAAAAACACGAAAAAATATTCGTGCTTTTATACTTATACCTATTCAATTTCAAAATGCGCTAAATAGATTTGAACTATTTTTATGTTTTACAATCTTGAAATGATAAATAATTTATAACGTATTTTAATGTTGAGTTGGTATTAGCTTTATTAAGTCTGGTTTTTATTTTAAATTTTAATTGTTTATTCTTCAAAATAGGTGGATACTGTTTTAAATATGGTGCCATTATTTTTCTTTTTATCCTGACCTGCTTTAAAAATTACTTTCTGTTCATTTTTATCGTATACAATTTTAAAAGGTACTATTGTTTTTTCGCTCGAAACTGAAAAGGAAGTGCTGTTATACTTTTTATCATTACTAGTTGATTTTATTTTTAATGATTTTATTTTTCCTTCTTTATCTCGTATTACTTCTGTAAAATTTAATTCCACGCCAAAATCCTTAAATATTTTTTTGTATGCATATATTTGCTTATCTGTTGTTGTTTCGCTTACACTTATTGTTATTTTTGTATTATTCTTCTCTTTCTTTTTTTTGTGTTCTTTTATAAATACATTATTGTGCTTATAATCTACTCCTACTTCTACTGGAACTATCGTATGTGCTCTTACATCATCTATATATATTGCCGATTTATCTCCTCTTTGTATTTTTATTTTTACTGTTGTTATTTTTCCTAGAGCATTCCGTTTTACTTCTTTTACACTTAGTTCTGCTCCATATTCTTTAAACATTTTTTTTATTTTTTTGTATTTTTCTTCTGTCACATTCTTATCGAAAATTACACTAAAACTATCTATGTTTACTTCCGATTGCTCTTCGTTCTCTTCCTCCTCTATATTTACTTTTGTAGTTGTTTTAGAATGGCTATAACTAGATTCTGTCTTTGTTTTGGTTTGTATTCTGTCTTCAGAATATACATTCTTTATATATATTTCATCTTTTTCTTTATTGCATGCAATTAATATTTTCGAAATTGGTTCGCTTTGTTTGTATGAAAAAGTGGAACTTGTTCTTTTTGACTTTCCTTCTATTTTTATTGCTATTATCTCGTTTTTATCATTTCTTTTTACATCGTATATTTTTATTTCTATATTTTCTTTTTTAAACTGAGAGATATAGTCTTTAAATTGTGCTTCTGTTGTTGATTTTGTAATTATAATTTTTGTACCTGAAAAATATATTTTTTTAGCTTCTTTATTTTCGACAGTTAAATATATTCCTACAATCAAATTTTTATTTAAACCTGAATTTAACGCATACAATTCATTAACCGACATATTAAACTTTTGCGCAATAGAATATGCTGTATCGCCTTTTCTTACTTTATATTGATTTTTATTAGAAAAATCGTTTCTTTTCTTTTTGAGATAGGCATTGTAATGAGAATTTGTCATTAAATCTACTTGATAATAGTATTCCCCATAATTAGAGGCATTTTTTGCTAGTTTACTTACGTAATATGACGAAAAATCTTTTGCTAAATACTGATTTAATTTATTATTTTCAATTCTTTTCCCATCTATCCAAATGCCGTATTTTTTTGATTTTTTCCAAGTATTTATTTCTGTCGTTGTTGGTTTTGATTTTATTAATTCTATGCTGCTAACACTTCCTTTTTCATCAATTATTATAGATATATTCTTTCCAAAAAAATTATGTGTAATCTTAAAAGATGATTTGCTATTTATGGATTCTATTCGTATCGTTTGATTTATTTTTTTGTCACTCTTTACACTAAAATTATTTTTAAACGCTTCTTGATTTTTGAACTTTGTTTGTATTGTAAAACTTGTGATTTTATTATCCGAATTTCGTTTTACATCTGTAATTCTAATTTTTGTATCTAAATTAATAAACTGGTTATTAAAATTATCTATTGCTGTATTTGTTGTTTTATTTTGGATGCTAATTTTGTTAACTTCTCCATAATTCAAATACATTTTTGGGTCTATATTTTTTCCATTACGCATCATTTCGTAATGCAAATGTATTCCTGTTGATGCTCCTGTATTTCCAACAATTCCAATTATTTCTCCTGCTCGTACTTGCGCTCCTTCTTCTATTTGTATGTTTTCTAAATGATGGTAATTTGTTTGGTAATTATTTGCATGTTGTATTTGTATGTAATTTCCTTTTAGTTTATCGTATGCTGCTTTTATTACTTTTCCCTTTGCTGTTGCATATACATCCATATCTTTATATGCTTTTATATCTATTCCGTTATGGAATTTATTTGTTTTTAATATTGGATGTTTTCGCATTCCAAAACCAGAAGAAACTTGAGTTACATTTTCTTTTTGTATTGGATTTATAAATCTTATTTTATCTTTCTCTTTTTGAAATAAATCTTCATATTTTTTTTCTATAAAACTACTTATTACTAGACTGCCATTGCGCTTACCTATATATATATTCGGAATACCATTTTTATTTCTACTTTCCTCCCAAAACGCACTTGCCATATTTCCATTTGCATCTTCTATACTTAATTTTATTGCCTTTATTTGATTATTTGTATTGTATTTTAAATTTGTAAATTCTAATTCTAATCCATTCTCTTTTAATTTGTATCTGATATTTTCTATACTTTCTTTTGTATTTAATTTATTTAACTTTGCCAACACATTATTTCCTTCTTTTACAAAAGGTAAATTTATGACCTTATTCTCTATCGGTTTTATTATTTCTTTGGTATTAAATGCATATAAAAATACTCCTATAATTGGTATTAATAATAAATACTTTATTTGGTTTAATCTTTTTGTTTGACTTTTTTGTAACATAAGGATACGTTTTTTTAATTGTGAATTGAAAAAATTATTACTCAGTGCAAACGGATTTTTTATTATACTTGTTTTTAAAAGTAAGTATTGGTACTTTTTATGAGTTTCTGCTTTTTCTTGCGCTTCTTTATCTGCTATATATTCTAAATTTTGTTGTGCTTCTTTTTTATACTTCCACACCAACGGATTATACCATTGTATAATTACAAATACATGCATCAATAAAACATCTAAAGTATGCTTTTGCTGTATGTGTACTTTTTCATGTGCTATAATATCTTTTAATTCTTCTTTTTGAAATTGCTCTTTATTATAAACAATGTAATTAAAAAAGGAGAACGGAGACATTTCCTTATTGGTTTCTACATATTGGTATTTTCCTTCTTTTCTTTTTTTACTAATAGCAATTAATCGTGTTAGAGAAAATAACTCTATCATAAATTTAATTACAAAAAATACGATTCCTAATAAGTATATATTCTTTATTAGTCTGCTCCAATTAAATGGTTCGTGTATTATTATTGGTTGTATTTCGGCTTCATTTTGAGTTATTGTCATTATATTGGTTGTATCTCCCATTATTTGTGATGGTGTTATGGATGCTGCTACCTCTATATATATTGGTATTATTACCAAGGGCAACAATAAGGATGCTATTACACCAATAACAAAATACAATCGTATGGATTTGAAAAATGTTTCTTTTTGCAAAAAAATCTTGTAAAAAGAATAGATAATTCCACATATTAAGGTTGATTTTAATAAATATTCCATAGTTACTTATTTTTTTTTTCTATTAATCGAATAATTTCTTTTAGTTCTGCTACACTTATTTTTTCTTCCTTTGCAAAAAAGGACACTACATTTTTATAAGAATTTTCAAAATAATTGTTGATGGTTTTTTGCATGTATCCTTTTCTGTAATCTTCCATACTTATTGCTGGATAATATTGGTGTGTATTTCCAAATGCTTGGTGCTTTACAAATCCTTTTTCTTCCATTTTACGTATTACTGTTGAGATGGTATTGTAATGTGGTTTTGGCTCTGAAAGTTCTGCTACCACTTCTTTTACAAATGCTTTTTTTAACCGCCATAATACTTGCATTATTTCTTCTTCTTTATTGGTAAGTTTTTCCATTTTTATTGGTTTTTATTCTTTCTATTTTGAATTTATTGTAGCAAAACCCTTTATATTCTACTTTAAAACAAACCCTCTAAAATCCGCTACTAATAAAAACTTCATTTAAAGGGTTTTCGTTTGCGAAACAAATATATAACTATTTTTATAGTTGCACAACTATTTTTATAGTTTTTTAACTATTTAACTCGTTTTTAGATTTCTATTACATAGAATAGTATATTTGCGCTTTAAAAAAATTTATGAGCATATTTTACATTATTATCGGTTTTATATTATTGGTTATTGGTGGCGAGTTCTTAGTGCGTTCTTCGGTTGGATTATCTTTTAAACTAAACTTATCCAAATTAATTATTGGCATGACTGTGGTTTCTTTTGCGACCTCTGCTCCAGAGCTATTAGTAAGTCTCCAAGCTGCACTTAATGGAAAACCTGATATGGCAATTGCTAATGTAATTGGTTCAAATATTGCTAATATTGCTTTAGTATTAGGTCTTACTGCCATCATTTCTCCATTAATTGTCGATAAAAATTTCTATAAAATGAATTGGCCTGCCATGATGTTTTTTTCGGCTGTGCTCTATTTTTTTCTTCTAAATGATTTAATTTTAACGAGAATCGAAGGTATTATCTTGTTTGTTTTACTTGTTGCTTTTATTTATATAATGATTGCTAAAGCTAAAAAAAATAAAAATACTGTTATTGAGGATGTTGATGATGATTTGATGGAAATTTCTTACACTAAAATTTTTATTTGGCTTGTTATTGGCGGTAGTGCCTTATATTTTGGTTCCGAATTTTTAGTTAACGGCGCTACTAGCATTGCACAACAATTAGGTATTAGCGAACGTGTTATTGGTGCTACTGTAATTGCTATTGGTACTAGCGTTCCTGAATTAGCTGCTTCGATTATTGCTGCTCTAAAAGGCGAAAAAGCCATTTCTTTAGGAAATTTAATCGGTTCTAATATTTTTAATATTGGTTCTGTTCTTGGTTTAACTGCTATCATTACTCCTATTCATGTTACGGATAATGCGCTACTAACCAATGATATTTTTTGGATGTTAGGTGTTGCTGCAATTTTAATTCCATTGATTTTTATTCCTAAACGTTTTGAAATTTCGCGTATTAAAGGTTTTGTACTTTTTGCTATTTATGTTGCTTTTATTTACTTGGCTTTTAAAAATGGATCGGTAGAAAGTATTACGCCAATTATTTCGAAATAGTAATTTTAAAATACTTTAAACAACGTTACTAAAGCTAGAAATCCTGTTAATACACTTAATATTAAATTCAGATTTTTGGATAATCCTTTGGATTTTAGTTGCATGTTTTTCGCAAAATTCAAATACATAAATAACAATAAAAATGTACCTATAGCAGAACCTATTACAAATGCTATGATATAAATTTGTGAAAATTGTAACCAACCTACTACATCTAATGCTGTAGTAATTCCACAATAAAACGGTATAGAAAACATGTTTAAAGAAGAGAGAAGTAAACCTACTACAAATGTATTTTTATAACCTTTTTCTGTTTTTATATTTTTTATTTTGTCTTTTTTATATTGTGCATAAAAGTAAACAGATAATATCACAAATATTACTAATGCTATTTTCTGTAAGGCTTGTACAAACGTTGGATTCTCTCTTAAATATCTTGTAAATAAGATTGCGACGTATGCTTGTATTATTACGATTAACGATACTTCGAATGCAAATTTCACAGCACTATTTTTTCCTTTGCTCAAACTAATTTTAGCAGCCGTCATATTTAGCATACTTGGTGCTAACGATCCTAAAAACGAGGTTATCATTCCAAAAATAAAATGGAGTACTAAAAGCATGCCTTATTTTTTTGATAATTACTTATTTTAAGACGAAATTTAGTAACACAAATTACATTTAATGTAATTAAATCATTCTTCCACATCTACCCAAACTGCTAATTCATTACCAGAAGGATCTATAAAATGAAATCTTTTTCCTCCTGGAAAAGAAAAAATATCTTGTGATATTTCACCTCCAAATTTCATGATTTTATTTTTTATTTCCTCTAAATTTTGATGATATAAAACTACTAAGACGCCATTTACAATTTCATCTTCTGTTTTTTCAAACCCGCCTTCGAGTCCACTTTTGGAAAATGCGATATACGTTGTGCCATAATCTGTAAAAACCCAGTCGAATGATTTGCTATAAAACGTTTTTATCTCTTCGAGATTTTTTGCCTTAAATTCGAGATAATTGATCTGATTATTTTTGATGCTCATACTTCGCGTATTTTAAAAATTTAACATCCATACTTTAATACGAATGTTCTATTAATAGAATCTATTATTTTAACGCTTCTAAAGCTTTATCGTAATTAGGTGCGTCTACTATTTCTTTTACTTGCTCTGTATAAACAATATGATGCTTTTCGTCTAATACAATAATTGCTCTAGAAAACAAGTTTTTTAAAGGTCCTGTTTTAATCGTTAAACCATATTTTTTACCAAATTTTCCTTTGCCATAATCAGAAATTGTAATTACATTTTCAATTCCTTCTGCACCACAAAATCTTGCTTGAGCAAATGGTAAGTCTCTAGAAATACATAATACTTTTGTATTTTCTAAACTTGCTGCTCTTTTATTAAATTCTCTTACCGATGCTGCACAGGTTCCTGTATCTATACTTGGAAATATATTTAATACAACTTTTTGTCCTTTAAAATCTTTTAATTTAACCTTAGACAAATCGTTTGCTACCATAGTAAACTTCTTTGCTTTTTTACCTAGCTTTGGTAGTTTTCCTATTGATTTTATTGCATTGCCGTGTAATGTTAATTTTGCCATAATCTATTTTATGTTAATACTATTTTTATTTACTTTCTACAAAGATACTTAAAACCTAAGGAAATAAAAAAAACCTCAAAAGCAGCTAACTAATGAGGTTAATAGTATCTAAAATTATTTGATTAAACTACTCCTTGATCTAACATTGCATCGGCTACTTTTACAAAACCTGCAATATTTGCACCTTTAACATAATCGGTAAATCCTTTAGAAGATGTTCCGTATTTTACACACGAAGCATGAATATCGCTCATAATTTGTTTTAGTTTATCATCCACTTCTTTTCTTGTCCAATTGTAACGTAAAGAGTTTTGACTCATTTCTAAACCACTTGTTGCAACTCCTCCTGCATTAGATGCTTTTCCTGGAGAAAACAATACTTTTGCTTTGTGAAATACTTCAATTGCATCTGGTGTACAAGGCATATTTGCTCCTTCTGCTATACACAAAACGTCGTTTTTTACTAAAACCTTAGCTTCTTTTTCGTTTAATTCGTTTTGTGTTGCACATGGATATGCTACATCACATTTAACAGACCATGGTCTTTCTCCTTTAAAGAATTTTGCTTTTGGGTATTTTTTAATATACTCACTAATTCTACCACGTTTTACATTCTTTAATTCCATGATAAAAGCCAATTTATTTTTATTAAATCCATCGGCATCGTAAATATATCCACTAGAATCGGACATCGTTACTACTTTCGCTCCTAGACTTGTCGCTTTTTGAGTTGCAAACTGTGCTACATTTCCTGAGCCTGAAATAGCTACAGTTTTACCTTTTAACGATTTTGCTATTGTTTTTAACATCATGTCCGAAAAATAAACGGCACCATAGCCTGTTGCTTCTGGTCTAATTAAAGAGCCTCCATAACTCATACCTTTACCAGTTAGAACACCTACAAATTCGTTACGCAATTTTTTATATTGACCAAATAAGAAACCTATTTCTCTTCCTCCAACTCCTATATCTCCTGCAGGCACATCGGTATTTGCTCCAATATGGCGAAACAATTCACTCATAAACGATTGTGTAAAGCGCATCACTTCAATATCGGACTTCCCTTTTGGATCAAAATCAGAACCTCCTTTTCCTCCACCCATTGGTAAAGTTGTTAACGAATTTTTAAAAACTTGCTCGAATCCTAAAAATTTTAAAATTGAGAAATTTACGGAAGGATGAAATCGCAAACCTCCTTTGTATGGTCCTATTGCCGAATTAAATTCAACTCTATAACCTCTATTAACTTGTGTTTTTCCATTATCATCAACCCAAGGAACTCTAAACATGATTGTCCTTTCTGGCTCAATCATTCTTTCTAAAAGCATTTTTCCCTGGTATTTAGGATTTGCTTCAATGAAAGGGATAATTGCTTCTGCTACTTCATGAACAGCTTGCATAAATTCTGGTTCGTGTGGATTCTTTGCTTTTGCATAATCCATAAACGCTTTAATCTTATTTTTCATTTTGTACTAGGATTGAATGAATATTATTTTATTTTTTAAAACTTTACAAAGATAAATATTTTTCAAATCAACAGGCTTTTTTACCTATTATTTTTATTATTATTTTCTTTACGTTACACTGCGGAATAGAATAATCATTTTAAATAGTACTTTTAACTCGAATAGACATTAGGATTAAAACCGCTACATTTCCAATTATTTTCTTATTCTTTTATTAAATTATCTAACATTTTTCGTACTCCGCTACTATTCCAATTAGAAGCTCCTGTTTCCTTTACTGCTAAATTTCCTTTTTTATCTATAACAAATGTTGTTGGTAAACTTCTAGTGCTTATTTGTGCCGCTGGATTTGACAACACATTGTATGTTGGCAAATTAAAGTTATTTTCTGTGTAGTATTTATCTACTTTCGATTTTTCATCGCTTGTAATAAAAACAAAAGTTATTTTATCTTTATAATCGTTATATAAGGACTGTATCGACGGCATTTCTGCTCTACATGGCGGACACCAAGTTGCCCAATAATTAATAAATATTACTTTTCCTTTTGCTTCTTTTAGATTAATATCTGATGCATTTGAAATTCCTTTTAAAGATAGATTTAAACTTGTTATTTTTTCTCTTTCTTCTATTTTATTTGCAGATGTCGAAAAAATCATGGCTTTTACATAGGTAACTCCTTGTATCAATTTTGCTTTTATACTTGCTCCGTAAGGTGTAAATAGAAATAGTAAAAATCCCCAAAAAAGTATATTTGAAATCATTTTTCTTGTTATTTTCATAATGAAATTTTAGTATAAAGGTTTTAACATTGCAAAATTACTGTAAATAATTTACTTTTACTAAAACGTGGGTTCGACTAAAGCAAATCTCAAATTGAAATAAATCATTTATTGGTAATTCTCTTAATTTGAGAAACAATTTCTTTTTTATTTAATACTAAAATTAATGCAGATAGTACAAACACAATTACTGCCAAACAAAATAATAAACCTTTATCATCCATTACTTCAATTCCCAATATGGTAAAATGATAAAATAAAGCTCCCGATATTATACCAATACTTAATACTGCTCCTATCAGTCTTGTTTTTTTATAAACTAGTAATATCACAGTTATTAATTCTATTATTCCAATACCTATTCTGCCTGTTGCGCCTAATCCTACTTTTTCAAATATATACACACTCTCTGCCGCTGCTGTAAATTTATAAAATAGTGTTTCTAACATTAACAATGCCGTTATTAATGTTGCTACTTTTGTTATTATTTGTTTTTTATTCTTCAAGATGTACTAATGAACTATTTTTTTGCTTCCATCTTTTTCCAATTTACATTTGCCTTTTGCTTTAATTTTTCTGGGCCTTCATCCTTCCATTTTTTGTATGTATTGGTAAAAAACCCTGTATAAAACAGATATAGTTTATCATCTCTAATTTCAAAAACTTTTGGATCCATTTCAACTTTTTCTCCCTTGGTTCCCATAGCATAAGCACACCAACCTCCGTACTGAGGCAAGTATTTTGTTGGATTCGCTTTAAATTTTTCTAAGTTTTCTTTTGTTGCAAATTTATATTTTACCTCCTTGTAGGTATAGGTATATTTCGATTTCCCTTTTGATGCTTTATTATCAAAATAAGATACTACATCGTATCCTTTAATTGCTACACCTGCAGAATTAATATTACATGATGTTTTTTGACCAAACACAAAACTTCCAATAAAGCTCATTATAATAATTACTATTTGCTGTTTTTTCATGGTATGTTTTTTAGATTTTATATTTCAGAATATTCTCTCTCTATTTCACGTAAAACAAAGCGTTACTTAATAAAAGTTAACGCTTTGCAAATTAATTTTTTTTTTTAAATATTTTACTATCTATTTACTGTTCCTGTAGGAAAACTAGCTGAATTCTCATTCATTGTATACGTTGTATGGTCTGTTGCATCTGTTGCAATACTACCAACTAGTGGTTTTAATGTAAAAGGCATTGGACTATTATCTGGTTCTGGTTCTATCGATATTACAGCTGTACCTCCTGCTAAATCCGTTGGAAATGTCAATCCCATTGGAGCTCCTTGTAAAAAATCTTCTCCTGGAAAAAACCCATCTGCTCCATTTACCATTCCTAAAGCATCTGGTCCACTAAATCCATTAAATTCATCTGTTGCAGCCACATTTGTAAATTTACCTGTTGTTACTGGCGTACCGTTAATTACTGCCCATCCTTCGTATTTCCATCCATTTGGCAATGTCGGTAAGGTTAATCCTGTAGCTGGACTTCCTCCTGTAAGGTCTAAAAACCAAATTCCACTATTTTCATTTGTCATTGCTCCATTGGTTGGTGTTGCTAAAATATATTTACCTACTATATTCGAAAAATCTCCCACTGTACCAATCCCTACTGTTGCTGAGTTTCCTGAAAAATTACCTACCAAAATTTTTGTGTTTGATGGCGCTGGATCTGAATCGTTTACTGGTTCTATTGAAAGAACAAATTTTGTAGCATTACTTAGCTGATCGTAATTTAGAACATAGGTTTGTGGAAAATCTACACTTGTAAATGTTCCCGTACTTACAGGCGATCCATTTACAATAATCCATCCTTCGTATACAAAATTGGAACCTAATGCCTCTAAACCAGATAAATTTAATGTTAAATTTCTAGTTGTTGGATTTGTTACATCATCGTCATCACTACATGAAATAATGAATAAGGATAGAATAATACTAAATGTTATTAGTTTAAAAGTGTTTTTCATGATATTATTGTTTTTAAAATTTATAATACTGCAAAAATATACGGTGTTTGGATTCTTTTTTGTTAGCCATCTAACACTTTTGTACTTTTTTTAAAAAAAATGCCCTTATTATACCAATCCAAGTTTGTAAAGTATTAATCTTAAATGAAGTAGAATAAGAAAAATAAATCTTCGTTTTATTGTCCTACCGAGACTTCGGCATCCCTATTTATAAGGCTTTTTTGATGTAAGTTTAGGTAGAACTCAGGTTTATACATAACAAAACGACTATTTGATAATATGATTTTATGTTAACTATCTAACATTATGTATTTTTTAATATGATTTCTTTTCCGTTAAAACTTAAATAATTTTCATTTTTCAAATCATTTATCACAATGTTTAACGACGGTCTAGATGTTCCTATTAAAGATGCTATTTCTTTTTGTGAATATGGGTGTCTTATTACTATTTCTCCATTATTTAGTTTGTTTCCAAATTCTTCTTTTAATTCATCAATAAATTCAATCGTTCTTTTTCTTACATCTTTAAATAATAAAATTTCCAATCTTCTTTCTAGTTTTTTTATCCTAAATCCTATGAGTTTATAAAAACTTAGTGCAAATGAGGTATTATCCTTCATCATATTTTGGAGTGTAGTTACTGGAATTGGGCAAATAACGGTTTTACTATCTATTGATTGTGCAAATTCATTTCTTTTTTCTTCGCCTAAAAATGCTTTTTCTCCAAACACTTCTCCTTTACTTAAAATAGACTTTACTATTTCTTTTCCATCTTCGGTATAATAGCCTAATTTTACTTTTCCTGAATTTATTAGATATACTGTTTGTGATGCATCTTCATCAAAATAGATATAATCTTTTTTGTTATAAGCATCTAATGTATGTGTGTGTTTATAATCCTTATATTGATGAGGACATATTATCTTAAAAAGATTTACACATTCTAAATACCAAACTTGTTTCATCTGTAACAATTATATCTTTAAAAGTAAAACACGTTCATTCTGATTGTGTTTTTTACTTTTTTCTTCTAGGAATACTTCATTTAAGCATTTTCTTTTTTAATTAAATTTAAAGCAGAACCTTCTTTATACCAAGCAATTTGCCCTTCATTATATGTATGATTCAATAAAATTATATCTTTCGAACCATTTTTATGTTCTATCTCTAAAGTTAATGGCTTTCCTTGTGTAAATTCTGTCAAATCGGTAAAGTTAAAGGTATCGTCTTCTTGAATTAAATCATAATCCGCTTCGTTAGCAAAAGTCAAACCTAACATACCTTGCTTTTTAAGGTTCGTCTCGTGTATTCTTGCAAATGATTTTACAATTACTGCAACAACCCCTAGATGTCTTGGCTCCATTGCTGCATGTTCTCTAGAGGAACCCTCTCCATAATTATGCTCACCTACTACTATACTTGCAACGTTTGCTGCTTTATAAGCTCGTGCTGTAGTTGGCACTGGTCCAAATTCTCCAGTTAATTGATTTTTCACTTTATTTGTTGCCTCTCCAAATGCATTAACCGCTCCAATTAAACAGTTTTCCGAAATATTGTCTAAATGCCCTCTAAAACGCAACCATGGTCCTGCCATTGAAATATGATCTGTTGTACATTTTCCTTTTGCTTTGATTAATAATTTTGCTCCAGATACATTTCCTTTAATTGGTGTAAAAGGTGTTAATAATTGTAATCTTTTTGAATCGGGACTTACTTTTATAACAATGTTAGAACCATCAACCATTGGTGCTACAAAACCTGGATCTTTTACATCGAATCCTTTTGGTGGTAATTCAAAACCTGTAGGTTCTTCTAACAATATTTCTTCGCCATCTTTATTAATTAATTTGTCTGTTGCTGGATTAAAATCTAATTTTCCAGAAATAGCGACTGCTGCAACCATAGATGGTGATGCTACAAAGGCATGTGTATTTGGATTACCGTCTGCTCTTTTTGAGAAGTTTCTATTAAAAGAATGTACTATCGTATTTTTTGGTTGATTTTCTGCACCTTCTCTTGCCCATTGTCCAATACATGGCCCACAAGCATTGGTAAATATTTTTGCATTTAAATCTTCAAATATCTGTAATAACCCATCGCGTTCTGCTGTATATCTCACTTGTTCCGACCCTGGATTTATACCAAACTCGGCTTTGGCTACTAAGCCTTTCTCTACTGCTTGTTTTGCAATAGATGCCGCTCTCGATAAATCTTCATAAGAAGAATTGGTGCAAGAACCTATTAATCCCCATTCTACATTTATTGGCCAACCATTTTCTGCAGCTTTTTTCGTCATTTCTCTTCCTGCTGGAGTTGCTAAATCTGGAGTAAATGGTCCATTTAAATGTGGTTTTAATTCATCTAAATTAATTTCTATTACTTGGTCAAAATAAGTTTCTGGATTTGCATATACTTCATCATCTCCTGTTAAATATGTTGCAATTTCATTTGCTGCATCTGCAATATCTGCTCTATTTGTTGCTCTTAGGTATCTTTCGATAGATTCGTCGTAACCAAAAGTAGAAGTTGTTGCTCCTATTTCTGCTCCCATATTACAGATAGTTCCTTTTCCTGTCGCTGAAAGTGCTTTTGCTCCTTCTCCAAAATATTCCACAATACAATCTGTTCCTCCTTTTGCGGTAAGAATTCCTGCTACTTTTAAAATAACATCCTTAGATGCTGTCCAACCAGATAACTTTCCTGTTAATTTTACGCCTATTAATTTAGGGAATTTTAATTCCCATGGCATTCCTGCCATTACATCTACTGCATCTGCTCCTCCTACTCCAATAGCGACCATACCTAATCCCCCTGCATTTACAGTATGCGAATCGGTACCAATCATCATTCCTCCTGGAAATGCATAATTTTCTAATACGACTTGATGGATAATTCCTGCTCCTGGTTTCCAAAATCCAATTCCGTATTTGTTTGACACCGATTGTAAAAAATTAAATACTTCACTTGAATTATTTATAGCTTCTTGTAAATCTTTATCTGCTCCTATTTTTGCTTGAATTAAATGATCACAATGTACAGTAGTTGGTACTGCTACTTCTTTTTTTCCCGCTTGCATAAATTGCAATAATGCCATTTGTGCTGTTGCATCTTGACATGCAATACGATCTGGTGCAAAATCCACATAATCTTTTCCTCGCACAAAAGCTTGATTTGAATTTGCATCCCAAAGATGGTTATATAATATTTTTTCTGCTAATGTTAATGGTTTTCCAACTACTTGGCGAGCTTTATCCACATTCTGTTTCATTCTGCTATAAACTCCTTTAATCATTTCAATATCAAATGCCATATCTTGTTTGTTTTTGTTGTTGCGAAATTACAAAAACAGAAGCAATTATTAAAATGTATTTAGTGGATATTATGAATAATTAACAAATTCTTAAATTTGTTTTTTTAAATTATTTTTTTGATAAAAAAAAAGGATTTAAATACAGAATCTTTACGAAAAAAGGACTAAAAAATAGAATTCTATGTTTTAAAGAGAAAAATCAAAAACTAAAATAATTTTTTAGCGTATATTAAAAATCAAATTGGTAGAAGACATCTTGTTTAAAAGTCTGAATATATCTACGGACCTCTATGTTTTTATTTCATTTATTTCTCTACAAACTTAATAGAAGATGTATTTACACAATATCTTTTACCTGTGGTTTCAACAGGTCCATCATCAAAAACATGACCTAAATGTCCATCGCATTTAGCACAAATAATTTCAGTTCTTACTCTGCCTAAAGATGCATCTTTTTTATAAATAATAGTTCCTTCAATTGCATCATCAAAAGAAGGCCAACCACAATGTGATTTGTATTTTGAATTTGATTTAAAAAGTTGTGTATTACAAGCTCTACATACATAGGTTCCTTTTTCAAAATGCAAAGTATAACCAGCATCACTAGGTCTATCGGTTCCAGATTTTCTAAGTACATAATATTCCTGCTCTGTCAATTGAGCTTTCCATTCTTCTTCTGTTTTTTCTACTTTATCTGACATTTTTGATTTTATTTTCTTAGTCTTATTTTGTGCTTTTGTTTTACATGAAATGAAACTCAAAGCTAAAATTAAAATTAAAATTTTATTCATTTTTAAAATCGTTATAAAACAAAAGTACAAAAATCCAATATGTAAAAAATATCTTTTTTAATTTTTAATACCTTTTTAACATATACAAGTATTATTATGCATTAAAACTTTCTATTAATCTAAGTTTTAATTATAACAACATTTATCCAAACCCATTTCAAATAAGACCAACTCAACATCAAAATACAAAAATTAAATTTACAACCTTTTAGGCAAAATTATTAACAAATAATGTTTTCTATAAAATCAATTTGGTGTAATTTTTGAATATCTCACTTTTAAATTATCAAGTTAATATTATTTAATACCTTTGTAATTAAAATTAGTTTTTTTAGTTCTAAACAAAAAAGACTAATTATAAATTTTTAACACTAAAATAAATGTAAAATGAAAAATGAAAAATTATCAAAATCAATTTTAAAAGTAATTCTAAGTAAACAATTTATTGCATTTACATTAATTAGTTTGATGTTATACAGTTGTAGTACGGTACCAATTTCTGGCAGAAAAAGAATAAATTTCGTTAGTGATGCTAAAATTTTACCTACTAGTTTTGCACAATACACTGGTTTTTTAGCGCAACATGCTCTTTCTACGGATGCTAAAAAATCCAACCAAATTAAGGAAGTTGGCGCTAGAATTTCAAAAGCTGTAGATCGTTATATGCGTGCTAATGGAATGACAAGCGAAGCTAATAGCTATCGTTGGGAGTTTAATTTAGTGGAAGACAAAACAGTCAATGCATGGTGTATGCCTGGCGGAAAAGTAGTTTTTTATACTGGTATTTTACCAATTGCCGCAAACGTAGATGGTATTGCAGCAATTATGGGGCACGAAATTGCTCATGCTTTTGCTAAGCATGGTCAAGAACGTATGTCTACTGGAACAATAGCGCAATTAGGAGGTGTTGCCACTCAGATTGCAACTGGTTTAGCTATTAAAGACCCTAGAAAAGCACAAATGTGGAATATGGCATATGGTCTTGGTTCACAATTAGGACAATTAAAATTTAGTAGAACTCATGAAACAGAAGCTGATCGTTTAGGTCAAATATTTATGATTATGGCTGGTTATAACGGAGAAGAAGCTTCTAAAGTTTGGGTTAGAATGAGTCAAAGAAGTGGCGGGCAAGCTCCTCCAGAATTTATGAGTACACATCCATCTAACCAAAGACGTATCGCTGATTTAGCTGCATTTTTACCTAAAGCAAAAGTGTATGCGAAAAAGTTTAATACACAAGGAAAATAATCATTTGTTTTGTTTCAAAACTGTGAAACTTAATAAAAAATAGTATATTGTAAGCCGTTTCAATTAAAATTGAAACGGCTTATTTTTTTAATCAAACTTAAAGATATATGTTAAAAAAAGGTGATAAAAAATTAATTGGAGCTTGGGCTTTTTATGATTGGGCAAACTCTGCTTATCCATTAGTAATTACAACAGCTGTATTTCCAATTTTTTATGGAATGGTAACAGGAGGGAAAGGTGCTAAATTAAATTTTTTAGCTACCGAGTGGAACAATACCGAATTATACACATACTCCTTATCCTTCTCTTTTTTAATTGTTGCTTTTATTTCTCCAATGCTTTCTAGTATTGCTGATTATATGGGAAACAAAAAACGTTTTATGCAATTCTTCTGCTATCTTGGAGCATCATCGGTTATGGCGCTTTACTTTTTTGATGGTATAGAAACACTTTGGATTGGATTATTGTTTTCTGTCTTAGCTAGTATTGGCTTTTGGGGAAGTTTGGTATTTTACAATGCCTATTTAACCGAAATTGCACATCCCGAACAACACGACAGCGTATCTGCAAAAGGGTTTATTCATGGTTATATTGGCTCTGTAATTCTTTTGGTATTTATTTTAACTATGATTATGTTTCCTAATTGGTATGGTTTTATTGACCATCCACTTGCAAAAGGAGAAGAACCTCCAATAAAAGTATTTCATTACGGCTTTCTTTTGGTAGGTATTTGGTGGCTAGGTTTTGCACAATACACATTTTATTATTTACCGAATAATAGTTTTAAAAGAAAACCTGAAAAAGACTTTATCTTTAAAGGTTTTAAAGAATTACGTAAAGTATTTAAGGAAATAAAGCAACATCCAACCATTTATATTTTCTTATGGTCCTTTTTCTTATTTAGCGCTGGTATTCAAACCATCATTGTTTTGGCAGCTAAATTTGGTGCCGATGAATTGGGTTTACCTACATTAAATTTAATTGTTACCATTTTATTAATCCAATTGGTTGCTATTGTTGGTGCAACTATCTTTGCTCGAATCTCTGGTAAACTAGGGAATATCAAAACTTTAAAAATTACAATTGCTATTTGGATTGTAGTATGCTTTTCTGCTTATTTCCTTCCTGGCAAAAGTCCACATGTAGATACTTATTTTTATGCACTTGGTGGTTTTTTAGGCCTAGTCCTTGGTGCTACACAAACCCTTGCACGTTCTACATATTCTAAACTAATTCCAGAAGACACCTATGACAATGCTACTTATTTTAGTTTTTATGATGTTACAGAAAAATTAGCTATCGTTTTAGGAACTTTATCTTTTGGTCTTGCTATGCGCTTTACTAATTATTCGATGCGTACGTCGGTTTTGGTTTTGGCAATCTATTTTTTCTTAGGTCTAATAGTTATGAATTTTATGAAAAAAACAAAATATGTTAAATAGTTTTAAAAGGTTATAAAATTTTGTTTTAACAACTGAAGTTTTTACATTTTTATTAACCTGAGTATTCTATGATTAAAAAAAGCACTTTTCTTGTAAGTTTCGAAACATTTTATGTTTTGCTTGCGTTAAAATTATACAAGAGAAATAATACCAACTCAACATCAAAATACGCTATAAATTATTTATCATTTCACGTTTTACTGCACTTTAAATTTAAACCATAGCTATGCTTGAAATTTTAAGATTGTAAAACATAAAAATAGTTCAGCATTTTGAAATTAAATTGGCATAAGCCAATATTTCGAGTAAATCTACTTCTGGTTGGAAAGAAGTATCAATGAAATTAAAAAACGTGGTGTTGAAAAAATAGGATTAATAATATCGGATAATTTAACCCGAAAAATTCATCATAGATAGTAAAAAATTGGGTGAAAAGTGTTATTTTTATAGTGCAAACAAACAAAAATATTACTTTTAAAACCACCCAATTTTGAGCATTAAAAATACACTATTTT
>Ga0256840_1000192_pt1 | contig 59067 bp, 52 predicted proteins | sample 355202metaG_FD_185969 | JGI IMG/M metagenome (GOLD analysis project Ga0256840, IMG submission 185969) | Hydrothermal vent microbial communities from Mid Atlantic Ridge, Atlantic Ocean - 355-202 | ecosystem: Environmental > Aquatic > Marine > Hydrothermal vents | place: Atlantic Ocean: Mid...
GCAGTGCGTAAGCCCGTGCGGGTTCGAGTCCCGCCCTCGGCACCACCCCCTCCTTAAACCTCTTTCTACAGCTCGTCAGGGATGGTCTTTAGCCCGGCAAAACGTGGTTCATGGAGAGGTAAAATAATGTCTGCCATATTCTTTACCCTCAAGATCTGGTCATAAGCTAGGTAAGGATCAATGTTGGTCCCTGGGGGAATGGCTTCCATTTCCATGGCCAATATTTCTTTGGGCGGGTAGAAATTTTCGTTTATCACGCAAAAACCACTTATGGCCGCGGTCCCTTTTTCCGTTTGGATAAGTACAGTATAACCACCTTTGGTATGGGCCGGTGTATGAACCACTCGTATACCAGGGACAATCTCTTTTTCTTCCTCGGTAAGGTGGATCATCTGCCCGGCTTGGTCAATTTCTTCGATGAATTCGGCCATATACCTGAAATCTAGGGGGTGGGGATGATACGCCGTCTCGAATTCTAATTCGTGGGCGTAGAATACGGCGTTTACACATTTAAAGTCGTTTTCACAATGATCATTGTGTAGATGAGTGTGGATGACAATGTCTATATCTTTAGGGCTTAACCCCCATTGGGCAAGAGCTTCTTCAAAGGTGTAAATCTTGCCCCCAATGGCTTTTTCACGGGCTTCCGATTGGATAACCCCCATTAATCCCGTATCAATCAAGATATTTTTCTCTCCACCCTCTAATAACCAAGAATATATAGGTATGGTATATTCTTTACCGTAATCGTATTGATAGGTCATCATGCCTTTATCAAAGATCTTGGTTCCTACCACTAGGGGATGAATCTTGTAAAGGGCCATGGGTACCTCCTTTTTTTATTATGCATAACACCTTTTTTGAGAAAGAGTTAACAAAAGGAAAGACTGTTTTGACTTTATGGTGGTTAAAAAGGTCCTTATTTTTTAAAATTTCTGGAAGGGCTTAAGATTATGCCTATTTACCTGTTTGTATACGGAACTTTGAAACGTAGTTTTTCTCTTCACAAATATTTGCAGGGGGCCTGCTTTTTGGGTGAAGGCTATATAAAGGGCTTTGAAATGTATGATTTGGGGTCTTATCCGGGGATTGTCCCGGGTAACGGGATTGTTTACGGGGAGGTATACCAGGTCTATCCCGCTGATTTGGCTCTTATCGACGAAATTGAGGCCGAGGGGGAGGAGTACCAACGTAGACTGGTGCCGGTCTTTTTAGCTTCTGGGGACGTTTTAGAGGCCTTTGTCTATGTGTATTTAGGAGATGTTTCGTTAAGGCCCGTGGTGGCCAACGGTATTTGGTCGAAAAAGGGTACTTGATGTATACCTGGGTGTTGAGCCTTTCTGGCGAAATAGGTACTAAACAAAGGGCTACGTACCAGCTGTTCCAAAAATTGGTATTCCAAGGCCTCTTCAGTCGGCTCAAATCCTGTGGACTAGACTGCTCTTTTGAGGAGAAAAACCACCGTTTTTTACTTTCTAGCCCCCAAGACCTGACGCCCTTGTTGTGTTCACAATTTGGCGTGGCTAAATTGGCCCGTCTTTTTAGGACCACTCTTGATGGGCACGAGGCTACTGCTTGCCCTTGGGACGAGGTTTTACCTCTTCGTCCCTTTACTTACACCGTTTATGTGGAAGGGATTTATCAAAGAGGCCTTTGGACCAAGGCCCTAAACATTAAACGGCAGCTACTTTCCTTTTTGAGACTAAAGGCCCAGGAACACCTGAGCTTCTGGGACAATCACCCACCCTATCACCTTGATATTCGTCTTATACTGCCCAGCCCGGAGGAATGCTGGTTACTCATAAATCCGATGCGTGGGCCTTCTGGTCTCCCTATAGGTGCAGGTGGTAAAGTACTTTGCCTATTTTCAGGCGGTCCTGATTCTTTATTGGCGGCTTATTTACTGGGGCGTCGAGGTCAAGAGGTGGAATTGATTTTTTTCGATGACCAGGAGCCTTATCGGCAAGAGGCGGTACGTCAGGGGGCCAGGAAATTGGCCTATTTTTTTCCGCATCAAGAGATTGTCTTATGGCAAGTCCCTTATGCAGAAGCCCTTAGATATTTAGCGCAACGTGCGCCCAAGAGGGATCTTTGTTTTCTTTGTAAGGGGCTTATGTTTGTTTTGGCCACGGATCTTGCCCGGCAAAATTGCTCTCAGGCCCTGGCTTCAGGTGAGATCCTTGGCGAGCAGGCCAGCCAGACCATCTCTGCTTTGCCTTTTTATAAAAGCCCTCTGCCCATATTACGGCCGGTAATAACTTTTAATAAAGACGAAATTTTTGCCAAATTAAAAGAGATAGGCCTAGAAAAAGAGGCCCACAGGGGCCTTCCCCCCTGTAGTTTTGTCCCTAAACATCCTCGTACCAAGCCAAAAATAACCCCTGAGCGGGCACAATCTTTAATCGATCAGGCAAAAAGACTTTGTCCTTTGCCCCAAAAGATGGTTTTATCTTGGGGTAGGAGGTGTTTATGGAAATAAAAGTTGGTCGCGGCTTGGTGTGTTTTTTCTGGAACGAGGAGGAACAAGCCCAGGTATTTATACCCGAAGAAGACCTTTATCTGGAGGTCTTTAAGGGGCAGGAGTGTGTGCTTTCTCGTAAGGTAACTTTCTTGAGGAGTACCGAGGAATACCTAGCTCCTGGGGCGTATCAAGCCATACTTCGGCGCAAAAAAAGGCCCGCTTTGAAGATGTATACGCCCTTTCATTATACTCCCAAGGTGGTCCTGGTCTCTGAAAACGAAAGGCGTCACCATCTATCTTTTGCCGAGATCGACTGGGATAACGTGCGTCGTGATATAGAGTTGGGTCTGGGGCTAGATTGGTCTAAAGATATAGAAGTTTTACTCCGTATTTTACGTCATCCAGATCCCGTAACCGATTTTCCCGAAGAGGAATGGCAACCGCTAAAACTGCGGGACTATGTCCTGATTCTGGGGGCCTTAAAGGGGGTGGAACTATTCGTAGCGCGCAAAGAAGATAACCACCCCTTAAAAAAAATCATGGGTTTAACCCTGGTTCCCGGCGAGACCATAGCCGAAGTCGCTTCGGCGTCTTTTTCTGTGCCCCAAAGGTCTGGTCTTTTTCTCGTTCGTCAAGAGGTGGAACCCGATCAAATAAATTTAAAGGTGTTTTGGGAAGTAGAAGATTCTTTTTGGAAAGAGGTATATGAAAAAGACTTAGTTCCGCGGGGTCTTACTTGGGAGGAAGTCCAAGTAAGGCTTGAAGTATTTTTTAAGGCCCAAGACCAAAATGATTGGCTCCTCTTTCGTCCCGAAGAAGTCCGCAACGTGGCCTTGGCTCGGGATTGGGTGCTCCCTGACGTAGACGATGGGGCCTTTTATAAGGCCCGTTTGGTTCTTTACGAGGCAAAGACTCCCCAACGTTTAAAGGTATTGTTTGAATCAGAAGAGATATTTGTCCCCAAAAGGCGTGATAGGTTAGTCCTCCTGCCGGTGGATGAAAGGCGGCTTTTTGCTTATTGGCATCTAGATCGCCAAGAACGTGAACGCAAGCTTGGTGCCTTTGCCGCCGGAAAGAACTTTTGGGTTAAGCTCAAAATATTCCACGATTTTTTTGGTCAGCTGTATCATCATCAGGACAAGGACATAGTGGTAGATATCTTGGGGGCGGACAATTGGTATTTGTGGGTAGAACCAGACAAGGCCTATCGTGCCCAATTGGTGGCTGTGCGCGAGGACGGCAAAGAGCTTGAACTTACCGCTATTTCTAACCTGGCGCACACGGGCCGTCTTTGTGCGGGCAATCAACCGGTGAACTACGTTACCTACGAGCATTCTTTTTCTCATCCTACCATTCGGCCCCTGGAATCAAAAATGGGCACCGCACAGCACTCTATAGGCTACATGATTTTGCATTTGCATGCGCATCTACCCTACTTCCGGAAGCGAGTGGTCTACGGGGCCGCAGGGGTATGGCAGCCACTAGGCTTTCCCGAAGAATGGTTTCACGAGGCCTTGGTAGATACTTACATACCCTTAGTGCGTATCTTTGAGCAATTATGCGACGAGGGGGTAGACTTTAAACTTTCTATGGACATCTCTCCCACCCTTACCAGTATGATGCGGGATAATCTCTTACAGGAGGAGTTTCTAAAGTACATTGAAGGGCTGATCAATCTTGCCCGAGCCGAAGTGGAACGTGTTCATCGAGAGGCTCCAGGATTTAGCGCGGCGGTGTGGATGCACCTGCGGCGTTTTGAAGAGGCCAGGGAGTGCTTCTTACGGTACGGCGGCGATCTCACCCAGGCCTTTAAGAAATTTCAAGACCTGGGCAAGCTAGAAATTTCTACCTGTGGGGCCACCCACGGTTTTCTGCCCTTTTACAGCATGTATCCCCAGGCTGTAAGGGCCCAAATAGAAACGGCGGTGCGGGATTACGAGGATGTATTTGGTCGTCCACCGGTGGGCATTTGGCTTCCTGAATGTGCCTATGTGCCTGGCCTGGAAAAATACCTGGAAGAATATGGTCTACACTATTTCTTTGCCGAGACCCACACGGTCTTACGGGGAGATAGCCCCGCAGATTTTGGGGTCCACGCTCCGGTTTACATCCGGGGGTCTAAGGTGGCCGTGTTTGCACGCGACCCCGAAACGGGCAAACAGGTCTGGAGTGCCGATGAGGGTTATCCGGGAGACCCCGATTATCTAGACTTTCACATAAAGGGTGGGCCTTTGCGCTATTGTCGAGTCACTAACCGCTATTCCATGCAAAAGGAACCATATAATCCAGAATGGGCGCGGAATAAAGCCGCTGCCCATGCCCAACATTTCATGGAATGTCGTAACTTTCGTTTCGAATATATAAAGGGTTGGTTTTGGAAAAAACCCCTCTCGGTGGCTACTTACGATGCAGAATTGTTTGGTCATCACTGGTTTGAAGGGCCGCTTTTTTTGTATTTCCTGCTGAAAAAGCTTTATTACAATCAAAACCAGACCGAACTAATCACCCCTAGTGATTATTTGGCCCGTTATCCTACCAACCAAGAGCTGCTCCCTCCGGCCTCCTCCTGGGGCGACAAGGGGTCTTTTGATAAATGGATGTATGGGTCAGTTTCATGGATGTATCGCCATATCCATGAGGCCATAGAGGCCTTAAGTGATTTGAGCCAGAAGGGCCCTGACGACCCTCTTTTTTACCGCATTGTTCAACAGGCCGCCCGCGAGGTCCTCTGGGCTATGAATAGCGATTTGGCCTTTGTGATTTCTAACGGACACTTTATGGATAAGATGAAAGAATTTTTCTTTGAGGCCTTGGAACGATTTTGGGAACTTTACGATATGGCCCGCAGACGGATGGCGGGCCAGCCTTTTGAGGAAGCGCGTCTATTTGAGATAGAAGCCACAAGGCCTCTTTTCCCCCGGATAAGGGCAGAGGTTTGGAAACATGTAGACTAGCGCTTCTTACTTTCCATGAGTTTTTGGATCTGTTCTATGAATTCGTTTACGTCCTTGAATTGGCGATATACCGAGGCAAAACGTACGTAAGCCACGTCGTCCCACTCGTGTAGCTTGTTCATGACCCGTTCGCCAATAAGGGTGGAGGGGATTTCGCGCTCCCCTGTGCCTATTAGGTCTCGTTCTAATTCATTTACAAAGGCCTCTATTTGGTCCATGCTTACGGGTCTTTTTTGGCAGGCCTTACGTATGCCCTCGATGACCTTTTCGCGTAAAAAAGGTTCTCTCCGCCCGTCCCGCTTGATGACCATGGGTAGTTGCATTTCCACCCTTTCGTAGGTGGTAAAGCGATATCCACAGCGGAGGCATTCCCTTCGCCGCCGAATGGCTACGCCGTCTTTAGTAACACGACTATCTATCACCTTGGTATCAAGGTGCTGACAAGCCGGACACTTCATAGTTGAAGTCTACCTTAAGGTCTTTAAGGGGTAAAGAAAATTGCCGTTAAGGAGTTTTTCTCTTGGTCCTCAAAACCGGCTATTCTGAAGAAGGTCGGGAAAAAACGGCTATAATTCAAAAGAGTCATCATCGAGCATCTTTTCCATGGTCTTTTGACTGCGACGTAGACGTTCAATAGCCAAGGCCAGGCGTATGATTTCGTCTTTTACGTTGTCTTCGTTAATGCCTTTTACCTTTAAGTCTACATCCAAATTGCCTAGACTCATCTCGTGGACCTTGCGGGTGAGTTCTGTTAACGGGGAAATCAGCTCGAAACGTACCAAACCGTAAAGAGAAATGGTACCTATAAAAAAGGCTACGGCTAGCCAGATATTAAACGAACCCGAAAACAGATCGGTCAATCCTTGCCCTGGAAAGCGAAGGGTCAATACCCCGGCAATGTCGTGTTCTTGAAGCTGGGGGGCTTTGGGATGACGTTCGTGACAATGGATACAGTTGGTATGGACTGGTAAGGCATATTGGTACACAAAGGTGTTACCCACAAAGGACCATTTTTCTTCCTTGGGTTTATGTAGATTGGCGGAGGGACCAAAGGTAAATTCTATTTGGGTTGTGCCCTTTAATTGTTGGGTAAGGGCCCGGCCTACTTCTGGGTCGTGCAATAAGTATAATTCGGTCTCGTCCCCCTGCCCCTCTATAATACCTGTTAGATGTTTTATGGTCTTTAGTTGTCCAGGTTTATCGACCCAAAAGCCGTGTACATTATTAGAGAGAGAAAGGACCGAATCTAACAGGGTAGCAGTAGCGCGCGACCTTTCCAGTAAGTCTCGTTCCTGGTAGTAGGTTAAGGTCTTGAACAAGCTCAGGCATCCCACACTAAAAATGAGCAAAAAGAAGAGGGCTACCTTGTTGGCCAGGCTCAACTGCTTGAACTTCATGTATTCCTCCTCAGGCGTACCAGGTCTTTGGTTTTATTTATGGCCATTTGGGCTAGTTTAGGATCATCGATCTCTTGTTTTAAAAACTTTAATAGCGAAGAGACATGGCTTAAGGGGAGGCCTTTTTCAGAGGCTCCGGCCTGTTTTAAGGCCCTTTTGACCATAAGCTTAGCCGCTGGTCCATAGTGCTTGGTAAGTAACTTTACTACCTCGTTAAACAAAACTAAGGGGATAAGCTCTTCTTCGTTTTTTTCTCTGCGGGGCAAGGAGGTCTTTTCCAGGCGGAGGGCCAAGGCGTTTAAGGCTACACTTACCAAAGGGCTAGGAGATACCGTACGCAGGATGACAAAGATATGAAATTCTTTGGCTTCCCTTACCACCAGCGTACCGTTTTCGTATAGAGAGACAATCTCTTGGGGCGGATCATTACTACCTGCGCCAGCAAAGGTATTAGATATTTCTTCCACCAGATGTTGGAGATTTTCCTGGACGTCAGCGGAATATACCTCGGGAAAACTAGAATAAAGGGCCTTCCCACCCCTGGAGACCATTACCCCCGCAACATCATCCAGTTTTGTCAGGCTAGCCAGTATGGTTTTCACGCTTTCCACTCCTTTTCTGCCTCCAGTAACTTTTTGCTCCACCATAAAAGACCTTTGCGTGAACGCCCTTTAAGGGCCAAAAACTGGTCTCCCCGGCAGAGAGCGGCATACATTTCGCGTTTGCCTGTGGCGGCAAAAGATCTTATTTCACCAAGACCAAGGAGATGCCCCAATTCTTTTAACTGTAAGGCAGTGAGAGATATCGCCCCGGCCAATTCTTCAGTGTTGCCGGGGCCCTGGGCCTCTTTTACCTCTCCTGAGGGATCCGTTAAGACCCAGGTTTCTATTTCGGGCAAGAGTTGGGTTAGCTTGCCAAAGGGATTAGCTGTCTCAGGAGAGGCGGATCCCTCTGGAGGGGAGCTCTCTTCTTGGGGGCCCTTAAAAGCGAAGATGTCTTCGTTAAGTTCTATTTCGCCATGTTGCTGAAATTCATCTTGGAGTCTGGCGGCCTCAAGGATCAAGGCCTGTATGGGCCCTTGAAGATTGGCGTGTTTGGGCCATAGGGCCGGACGTCTCACCTCAAAATGGCCCTCAGGCAGGCTTAAGAGGGCCCTTAACGCCTCAATACCCTCTTTGGGTTCTGGGCCTACGATTTCGGCCCGGTGTAAGTAGTCGCCTTCAAGGTAGATCTTGCCGACACCACCAGAGAAAAATATCTCCACTAGTTGTCTACCCGGTTTGTTGGCCAAAATTTGCAAGACATCGGCCAGGTCAAAATTGCTCAGTTCTCCACTCATCGAGGGAGTTTCTACAGTGGTGAGATTATTCTTGGAAATTTCTCCCATCATGGGGCCCCCTCCTTTGGCACCCAAGGCCTTATTCCCTGTTGAGACACTCTATTATCCTATTCGGAAGGCAGGGGAGAGGAGATTAAAAGGGGTGATTTTCCCGGGAGATTTTGGCTATAAGCTCAAAGTTTATGTGTCGACGCGAGAGATTGACGTCTTTTACCCTCACTTTGACTATATCACCCAGTTGAAATATTTTACCCGTGTGTCTACCCACTAAGCGGTGCCTTTTTTCGTCAAAAATATAGTAGTCATCGGGCATGTCTGAGAGGCGTACTACTCCAGAGACATATATTTCGAATAATTCTACAAAGAAGCCAAAGGCCGTTACCCCGGAGATAACACCCTGAAATTCTTCCCCTATGTGTTCGCGCATGAGACGTACACGAATACGGTCTAGCATTTCTCTTTCGGCCTCCATGGCCGTGCGTTCTCTTTCGGAAAGGTGTCTTCCCATCTCCTCTAGCTCTTGGGGCTTATAAAGGGGGCGTTTTTTGCTTAAGGCCCTTTTTAAGGTCCGGTGGACTACCAGGTCGGGGTAACGCCTGATAGGAGAGGTGAAATGGCAATAGCATTTTGAGGCCAAGCCAAAATGGCCTATATTATCTGGAGAATATTTGGCCTGTTTTAGGGAACGCAAGAGCAAGGTGTTGATTAGATAGGCGTAAGGTTTATCTTCTACAGCTTTGATGATCTTTTGGAACCATTTGGGGTGAAGGGGCTCTTCAAACTCCACACCCAGTCCGAAACTCTGGGCAAATTCTATAAATTCCTTGAGTTTTAGGGGATCTGGTTCTTCGTGTACGCGGTAAAGTAGGGGATAGCCCTTTTCGGTAAGGAAACGGGCCACTGCTTCGTTGGCCGCAATCATAAACTCTTCAATAATAAAGTGGGCAAAATGTCTTTCCCGTCTGATGATCTCTTCGGGTTTACCTTGCGCATTTATATGGACTTCGGGTTCAGGGAGATCAAAGTCAATACTGCCTCGAGCCAGGCGTCTGGCCCGCAAGAGCCTACAAAGCTGGGCGGCGTTATCTAAAGAGCGCAACACAGACCGAAATTTGCGCCGCAGGCCTTTGTCTTGGTCTACCACCAGGGCCTTGACCAGGTTGTAGGTAAGGCGTTGGTGGCTTTTTATTACCGCCGGAAAGAAGTCTGCCCGCCGGAAATGGCCCTTTTGGTCAAAATCCATAACCACGGTAAGGGCTAGGCGCTTTACCTTGGGGTTTAGACTGCACAGGTTATTGGAAAGTTTTTCAGGGAACATGGGCACCACCGCGTTGGGGAAATATACACTGGTGCCCCGTTTATAGGCCTCTTTGTCCAGGGCTGATCCCGGTCGCACGTAGTGGGCCACGTCGGCTATGGCCACATAAAGTCTAAACCCCTTGGGTAGACGACGAACATATACTGCATCGTCAAAGTCTTTGGCGTTTTCACCATCGATGGTGACAAAGGGCAAGTGGCAAAGGTCTTTGCGATGGGCTTCATCCTCAGGCCGGATTTCGTCTGGTATATTCTGGAGCTCTTTACGTATCGATTTGGACCACTTGTGGGGCAAATCGTATTTATAGATTACAGCCTTGAGTTGTGTCTCCAGGTCTTCTGGGTCGCCCAAGACTTCTATGATCCGCCCTTCAGGGATGCGCCTGCCTGGAGAAAAATCGGTAATTTCGGCCACTACCATATAGCCGTCTTCCGCCCCTTGGCTTTGATCTGGGGGGATGAGTATCTCAAAGGGGACCCTTTCATCTTCAGGGATAACCGTACTTACCCTACGTCCCTTAAAAAAGAGGCCTATGACCTTTTTTCGCTTGCGTTCCAAAATACGGATTATGCTGCCTTCTTTTTTGCGTTTGGTAGGGCGTTCGATACGTGCTACCACTAGATCTCCGTCCAGGGCCCCGTGGAGCCGAGAAGGGGGGATATAGACGGTTTTGGCCTTTTCGTCCTGTGGTTCGACAAGACCAAAACCATCAGGATGCATACGTAGGCGCCCGGTTACCAATTGCATTTGTTCCGCTAAACCATAACGTCGGCCCCGGAGGTGTACCAATTTTCCGGTACGCGTTAATTGTTTTACGAGGCTACGGACTGCTTTGCGCTCTTGGGAAGGTACATGCAAGAGGTGATAAAGCTCACGTAATAATAAGGGCCTTCCGGCCTTACGCATGGCCTGGATGATCTCTTTTTCCGTGGGCAGCCCCCTTAGGGGCTTATTTTTTTTGGTCATGACTACTTTAGTTCGTCCAGGTCTTGGGAGGTAATGACCCGTATGGTCACCCTTTTCCCCTTGGAACCAGGTCTGATCTCGCAAAAGGACCAGCCCAATATATCGCGTAAAAATACGTGTCTCCTAAAACCGTCGGCGGTAGTATAGACCAAATTGAGCCCTGCTATACGTCCCTCCTGGTCTAAGACTATATCTACACGTTTTAAAAAGTGTATATTCCCCGGGCCAAAATCGGTAAGGATATAAGGCAGGGAAAGCTTTTGCTCCTTGGGTAATAATACCTGTACGGCGTATAAGTCTTTCTGTTCTATGCTTATTACCTCGGCGGGCAGAGGGTTAGTCCATAAAAATAACAAGCCAAAAAGACAAAATAAAACAAGCTTCTTCTGTAACATGGTTAATCCCCTTGAATATGTATTCTTTTATCAATCAAAACTATAGCATCTTAAAAAATTTTGTTGAATAACATCGGGTAAGAAAATTGTACAAGAATATCTTTTCCTTGTCTTTTTAATAGGAATATGGGTAAAAAGAAAGCTTTTAGAAAAAGTTTTAGACCTTTTGAAGGAGGTGGACATGTCTTTTACCCTGCCTGAAGATCCGCAAGAGCGTGCCTGGAGTATTGCCCGGTTTATGCGTGCCCATGATCAAGTAGCCGTTGGCTATCAAATGGATCTGCTCAATGTGAAGCCAGGGTTTGCCCGGATTGGTATGCGGGTGACTTCGAATATGCTCAATGCCGTTTCCTTACTCCATGGTGGAGTGACTTTTTGTCTAGCCGATTTTGCCTTCGCGGTAGCGGCTAATAGTCATGGTCAGGTCTCGGTGGCCACCTCGGTGAGTATCAGTTATCCTGCCCCTGCTCGCCAGGGAGATTATTTGATAGCCGAGGCTCAAGAAGTGGCCTTGACCAGGCGAACAGGGGTATACGAAGTCAAAGTGCGTCGTGAAGACGGGACGTTGGTGGCCTTTTTTGTGGGTCATGTTTTTCGCCGAGACGATTCGGTGGCCCATTGGATGGCCAAGTCTCAATAAGTGAGGTGGCAAATAAAGAGGGCCGCGAAAGCTCCAACAATATCGGCGGTAAGGGCGGCCCAGACGGTATAACGCTGGTCTTTTACCCCTATGGCTCCGAAGTATACGGCCAACACGTAGAAGGTGGTTTCCGTGGATCCCTGTAAGGTTGAGGCCAAATAGGCCGCAAAGCTATTGGGGGCGTGGGCTACCACCTCGCTCATCAGCCCAAAGGCCCCAGAGCCGGAAAGCGGACGTAATAGAGCTACAGCCAAGGCCTCGGGAGGAAACCCTAAAGGTTGGGTCACAGGAGTTAGTAATTTTACCAAATAATTAAAGGCCCCCGAGGCCCTAAAAATACCCACTGCTACCAAGATCATTACTAAAAAGGGGATAATGCGTACAGCCACGTTAAAGCCTTCTTTGGCCCCTTCACAAGCTACCTCGTATACCGCTACCCCCTTCAGGTAGCCAAAGGCAAGGAGTCCAAACATCAGGCAAGGCACGAGCCAAAAGGAGAGAATTTTTTGTGCCGTGGCCCAAGAAGGAGAAAGAAAAAAATAGCGGACCAGGGCCAGACTTAGGGCTACAATTAGGCCCCAGATCAAGATCTTCTCCCCGGGAGAAAGGCCTGGATCCCTGGGCTCTAGACTAGAGAAATCCCCTTTATCCAGCTCTTTGCTTTCTATTTTAGGAGCTGGTTCTGGTCCGGAAAGACGCGCCAAGATTTTGGCCATGATAATGGCCGCCAGGGTAGAACAAGTGGTAGCAAAGAGCGTAGGGAAGATAATAGCGGCGGGTTGAGCACAACCCGCCGCCGCCCGTACCGCAATGACCCCTAGAGGTAAGAGAGTAACGTTTGAGGTGTTGATAGCCAAAAAGAGGCACATGGCGTTAGTGGCCCGCCCCGGATGGGGGTTTAACTTGTCAAGCTCTACCATGGCCTTTATGCCTAATGGTGTGGCTGCGTTACCCAAGCCCAGGGCATTGGCCGAAATATTCATTACCATGGCGCTCATGGCCGGGTGCTCGGCCGGGACATTGGGAAAGAGACGTACCAAGAGGCCCCGTACTTTGCGGGCTATCAGCCTTAATAATCCCCCTTCTTCGGCTACTTTGACCAATCCCAACCATAGGGCCATGGCCCCTATAAGCCCCAGCGCCAGATTGACGGCACTTTTGGCGGCCTCAAAAGAGGCCTTAGTCACCGCGGGCATTTGTCCTTTAAAGGCTGCACATACTACAGCCAGGGCCATGAGATAAAACCAAATTCTGTTCATGGGGGCTATTTGGACCTTCATGGCTTTAGCCTACCAGAGACCGTCCATAAAAACACCTTTTCTGTCTACCTGTTAAATACGAGTTTTTATTGGTTATAAATTCAGAAAAAAACCTTTTATGAAGTGAACCGCGAACATTTTTGAACTTTTGTAATCTTTTAGTTGACAAAGATCTATTTTTTGCGTTTTAAAGAACGCTAAAAACTATAAATGGAGAGGGGCTTATGGGCAAACGACTAATTTATCTCCTTTTGGTGTTGTGTTTGGCACCTGGTCTTGTTTGGTCGGCAGGTTTTCAGCTCTTTAACGAAGGCTCGGCCCGGGTAATGTCTTTAGGGGCAGCCGTTACCGCCCGTACCGATATGGTAGAATCTGCCTGGTATAATCCCTCCGCCGCGGTATTCTTTAAGGCCCCTGAAGGGATGGTAGGCCTTTCTATGGTGATCCCCTCTATTACCTTTAAAAATGATCAGGGGCCAGACTACGAAATGATAAATAGGGTGCATCCCTTGCCCTATATTTATGCCGTGTGTCCCCTGAGTAAGAGATGGGCCACAAGTTTTTCCTTTAATTTGCCTTACGGGCTCACCACCGACTGGGACAGTAATTGGCCTGGAAGATACGACGCTATTTACACCAGTTTGAAGACTTATTTCCTTACCCCTAGTCTGGCTTACAAAGTATTACCAGGGTTGTCTATTTCTTTAGGTCCCCAGATTGTTTACGCCGACGCCAAGATGGAAAAGGCCTATCAAGTTGTTACCAACCCAAATCCCCTTACCTTACAAGACGTAAAGACCAAGCTTACAGGGAACGATTGGAGTTTGGGGTGGCAGGTCTCCATGACTTGGAAACCTGTACCTTATTTGGTTATGGCTGCTATTTATCGCTCTCAGGTAGATTTAGATCTCGATGGCAGTGTGAGTTACGAGCAGGTTCCGGCTTCAGCCTATTTCCCTGTGGGCAATACCTTAGTCCCGGCGGTGTTTCGTGCTGGTGAAGGCCGTGTTTTGTTAACGCTTCCCGATACCCTTCAAGTTGGTATTTCTACCAATGTTTTCCCTCGTTGGCTTCTAAGCTTTGATGTCCTTTGGAGTGGTTGGTCGGCTTACGATAAGTTGCACTATGAGTTCCAGTACTTACCCTATTTGGGAACCTCTGGCTCTCGAGATCAGTTAAAAAACTGGCACGATGTAGTGGCCTTTCGATTGGGGGCGGAATACCAGGTCGATGCCCATTGGCACTTACGCTTTGGTTATGTGTACGACCCGTCTCCCATAGACGATAATACTCGAGGGCCTGAATTACCCACTAATGATCGTCAGCTCTTTAATCTCGGTTTGGGGTATCAAAAGGACTCGTTCCGGGTGGACGCTTCTTATACCTTCCTATTAATGCAAGATACGCATCCTGCTCCTGTGGGTTCAGCGGCTAACCAATCAGGCCTAGTGGGTACGTATCAAGGCGATGTACATATTTTGGGCCTTGATTTTGCCTGGAGGTTTTAAATATATGGCCAAAACGCTGGAAATCATCCGGGACCACCGGGGGATTGTTACCATCCCGGAGATGTTGGCGCGGTCAGCCAGAGATTTCGGCCCGCGCCGCGCCCTTTCCGTATTTCGAGATGGTGCCTACCAGCATATAACCTTTGAAGAGCTGTGGAATAGGGCTGTGCTCTTGGCCAAGGCCCTAAAGGCCTTGGGGGTAGGGCGGGGTGATCGTTGTGCTATCCTCGGGCCTAATTCACCTGAATGGGCGCAGGCCTTCCTGGGCGTGGCTACTGCTGGGGCCACTTGTGTGCCTATAGACTCCCTCTTAAAACCCTACGAGTTCCGACATATACTGGAAGAGGCCAAAGTAAAAGTAATCTTTGTGGCCAAACGGTTTCTGGACACCATCCTCGAAATAGACGAGGACTATCACTTCAAGAAAATCATTCTCCTAGAAGATCTAAAAGTTGAGGGGCTTTCTGAAAATGTAGCCCCTTTTTATTCCTTTTTGGCCGAGGGGAAAAGGGTAAAAGATGTTCCCAGCCCCCCTGGTTTAGATGATATTGCCTCTCTCATTTATACCTCAGGCACTACAGGTAAGGCCAAAGGGGTAATGCTCACCCACAGAAACATCATTTCAGATGTGGCGGTGATCTACCAGAGTGTAGATTTTGGTCTTCAAGATCGTGTGCTCTTAGTACTGCCCATGCACCATACTTTTGCGTGTACCGCGAGCTTTCTATTACCCCTTTACGCCGGGGCCCAGGTCACTTTTGCCCGCAGCCTAAAATCTCGTGATATTATTGCTGATTTAAAGGCCTCACGCACCACTGTCATGCTTGGAGTGCCCTTACTGTTTCAAAAGATATACGAAGGGATTATGCGGGCGGTGAACAAGGCCCCCCTCTCCCAAAGGACTTTGCTTAAGGGCTTTTTTAAAATGGTAGAGATGGCCTCTCGAGCCGGCAAGGAAGAAGAGCTAGCCAAAGTCCTGTTTGCCAAATTGCGCGAAAAGGCCGGTTTTGGTCACCTACGTTTCTTTGTCTCTGGGGGAGCTCCTCTGCCTCCTCTGCTATCCCAAAACTTTCGTAAAATCGGCATCAAGATCATCCAGGGTTATGGCCTCACCGAAGCGAGTCCGGTGCTTACCCTTAACCCCCCTGAGGCCCCACGAGACGGCAGTATAGGTTTGCCCTTGCCTGGGGTAGAGGTAAAGATCGTTGATCCCAACAGGGAAGGGGTGGGGGATCTTTGTTTTCGGGGCCCTATGATCATGAAGGGCTATTTTGAAAATCCCACCGCCACTAGTAAAATCATCGACGAGGAGGGCTTTTTACACACCGGCGATCTGGGTTATCAAGATGAAAATGGCTACTTGTATATATGTGGCCGCGCTAAAAACCTCATCGTTACCCCTGCGGGTAAAAACGTCTACCCCGAAGAAGTAGAGTTTGCCATAAACCGGAGCCCCTTTGTCTTAGAAAGCATGGTTTATGGCATACCTACCCAGAGGGGCGGAGAAGAGGTAGCCGCGGTAATCGTCCCTGATTACGAGGCCATAGATCGTCATTTTGGTAAACATCTGTCAGAAGAAGATGTGCGGGAGATTATTGCTAAAGAACTGCGTAAGTCCATGAAAAAAGTAGCCGATTATAAGCGGGTAAAACGCTTTGTGATTTGGGATGAAGAGTTACCCAAGACCTCTACCAGGAAGATTAAGCGCCATCTGGTTTTACCTACCCTCCTAGGCCTTTAGGGCTTATACTTCTAATTCATGTTGATGTCTTGGTTTTTCCTTTTGGGAGGCAGCCTTTTGCTATATGCCGGTGGGGAGTTTCTGGTGCGTAATGCCAGCAAATTGGCCTTTATCCTGGGGTGGTCTCCCCTCCTTTTGGGCCTTACCGTAGTGGCTTTTGGTACTTCGGCCCCGGAACTGGCTTCCACTTTAGCGGCGGCCTTAAAAGGGCGCAGTGTCGTGGCCCTGGGTAACGTAGTGGGCTCAAATATCGCCAATGTAAGCCTTGTCTTGGGTCTAGCCGCCCTAATTTCTCCCCTGTACCCCTCAAAGCGTTCTTTGGGGCAGGAGATCCCCTTTATGGTGGTCTTGGGGCTCTTGTTATTGTATCTGGCTTCAGATGGCCATCTCGGTCGTAAAGAAGCCCTTTTGCTTTTGTCCTTGTTGCTGCTTTACGTGTTTTTCTTGTTCAGGCGCGTTTCTGACGCCTCTGAATGGTCTCCTAAGGGGACCTCTGCCTCGATCCAGATACCGGTGTTATTGATCCGGGGGGCTGGCCTTTTGGTGGGTATATTCTTGCTCTCTCTAGGAGCAGATATCCTGGTTGAAGGGGCCGTGCGGTTGGCCAAGCACTTTGGTCTGTCGCCGAGAGTCATAGGCTTGACCTTAGTGGCCCTAGGTACCAGCCTGCCTGAGTTGGCCGGTACCTTAGTGGCTGCCTACCGCCGAGAGAGTAATTTGATTTTGGGTAATCTCATTGGTTCAAATATAATGAATATCTTGGCGGTGTTGGGGGTCACCATTATGGTGCGTCCCCTTTCTTTTTATGCCAGACCAGTGATGATAGACCTCTTCATTATGATCGCTTTTTCCCTCGTGGCGGGTCTTTTCCTGATAAAAGGCCTAGGTCGGGTCAAAGGCTTGCTCCTCCTTGGGGCCTATTGGGGCTATATTTACCTTATTTTGCGTTACTGAGGCAGGAAACTCCAGACGGTGTGGGTATCGATTTGGTGAAACATGAATAAATCAAAGGAGAGGTGTAACAAGATTATAAGCAAAAGGGCCCAGGGGCCTAAAGGGCGTCCCTTGGGGGAGCCCCTTTCCCACGTTTTTCCTCCCCGGAAAAAGGCCAAAAAAGAGACCATTACGTAACATTCCACGGCAAAAGGAGGAAAGCCCAAGAATCCCAGGATGGGCATCTCAAAAAGTTTTATTTGGCCCACAAAAGGTACTGTGTAGATCCACTTACTGGTGGCCCAAAAATTCCAAAACTCCCATAGAAAACCGCATATCAAGCCAGAGGTAAGTAATAAATAAAATTTGCGCCGAGAGCCTCCTTCCCACTCTCGTAGGAGAGAAGGTCCCCTTAGGGCGTGGTTTATAGGTTCAAGTAAAAACACAAAGCTTCCCCAAACCAAGGGGAAGAAATAGCGGGGATAGGTCACGGGTAATAAAAGAGATAAGATACCCAGTAGGGTAAGCCAGGGATAAAGCCTTTGGGCAGAGGATAAAGGTTTGGTGTGTTCTTGAGAGAAGACCCCGTAGGCCCATAAAAGTTCGTAGGTCTCAAAAAGGCCCGGTAAGACCGTACCAAAAGATAAAAAATAGCCCAACCACCGCAAAGGCAAGGAAGGGATAATATTAATGTAGTGCCAGTTTTTTAAGTAGAGGTTAAACCACTCAAATATGAGCCATAGAAAAGTCGACCAGGGTATGAGCCATAAGAATTCCTTGGTACGGTTTATGATGAGGGAGTTGCCGGTTTTGCGGTGGACTAGCCAGTCCACAAAGAATATATAAGGCCACCACGCAAATAGATAAAACCAGCGGCCAATGAAAGGTGAGCCCTTAAAGAGCAGGCCTTCAAAAAACAGGAGGAAAAAGAGGGCTAACAAGCCGTAATATTTTATGATTATGCGGGCCATTTTATTTGACAATGATCAAATTTATTCCTCGGGGTTTGCGCAACACATTAATTGTAACATCGTTTCCGTGATTTACTAAATCAAAGTCTAGTTCATATCCTTCCACGTTCAAGTTTCTGATCTTCAAGACCTTTAAAAAGCCGGGTAGAGAGGGGTGTCTAAAATAGAGACTATGGTCTTTAAATTCGAGCCCCAAGCAGGCTTCCAGGAACCAAAATACGGCTCCTGCGGCCCAGGCTTGGGGATTGCAAGCCACAGGATAAGGGGTGGGCCCCTGTCCGGGACGACGGCTAAATCCACAAAATAGTTCTGGTAAACGATGGAGATGGAAGTAGACACTGGCTTCAAATATGACCCGCAGGAGGCGATTTAGGTGTTTTTTAAACCTATACTTACCAAGCCCCTGCGCTAAAAAGGCGTTATCGTGAGGCCAAATAGAACCATTGTGGTAAGAGACCGGGTTGTAGCGTACTTCTAGCGAAGATAGTGTTCTTACACCCCATCCGGAAAACATATGGGGTTCGAAAAGGGTTTGGATCACTTGAGCGGCTATTTCTTTAGGAGCCAGACCACTCCAGAGTACGTGTCCAGCATTAGAGGTACGCACTAGACAAGGGTGTTTGTCTCCATCCAGGGCCAGGGCAAAGGTTTTGAGCTCCGGGGACCAAAAGTGTTTTATGATACGCTCTTTAAGATTTTGGGCCTTATGGAGAAATAGCTCGGCCAGGTCTTGACGGCCTAAAAAAGAGGCCATAAAAGCTAGCTGCATATAGGCTTGATACGCGTAGGCTTGTACTTCAACCAAGGCGATAGGGCCTTGGGCCAGATGCCCGTCGGCGTGAAAGACACTATCGTGGGAGTCTTTCCAGCCCTTATTCGTAAGTCCTTCCTGGGAAGGCAGGTATTCTAAAAAACCGTCCCTATCGGCATCTCCGTATTTTTCCATCCACTGCCAGGCCATCTCAATATGGGGCCAAAGCTCTCGAATAAGGTCGAGGTCTCTCGTACGGGCTAAATAGGCCCCGGCCAAGACGATAAAAAGGGGGGTAGCGTCAATTGTGCCGTAATAGCGGCCAAAGGGTATTTCGCCGGTATTGGCCAGTTCGCCAAAACGTATTTCATGGATGATCTTTCCTGGTTCGGCATCAAGGTCTGGTTCTAAAGAAGTGGCCTGGGTGGCGGCCAAAAACCGTAAGACCCCTTGGGCTATATGGGGATTTATCCACAGACACTCCAGGGCCGTTATTAGGCCGTCGCGGCCAAAAACGGTACTGAACCACGGTATTCCAGCATAAGGATAAAGTCCGTAAGGAGTTTGGGTGAGAAGCAAGAAGATGTCGTTTAGGGAGCGTTCTAACCAGGCGTCAAACTGGGGGTTAGAAGACCGGATAAGGCATGTCTGCCGGCGTAACGCGCGGTATTTTTGCCTGGTACGGGAAAAGGCCCTGGAAAAAGATACGTGCAAGCTCTGGCCGTCTACGAGACACTCCACGGTGATGAAGATGAGCGTTTTTTGTTTGGGAGCAAGTCCTACAAAAAAAAGGGCTGATTTGTGGTCCAATTGGTCCGGCCGAGGTGAGAAAAATATCCTTGTTTCGCGGCTAATTCCATCAAGACCCAAATAGCGGAGCTGAACTTCTTCTTTAGAGACCAAAGGGGGTAATAGATGGCCCCGGTGTTTACGTTTTAGACCACGTACCTCGAAGATGTCTCGAAAATCAGCCTCAAAAAGGAGGGTCAGCGGCAGTTTGGTGGGATAAGGAGAAAAATTTTCGATCCTTATGGCTTCGAAATAAACGCCTTTGTAGAGAAATTTCTGTCGTAAAAGATGAATGCTTCCTCGGGGTAAGAATTTTTGTTGATCCAAAAGTATATCTGGATTGGTCAAATCCGCCGTGGCTAGCAAGCCGTCTTTGGAAGGGGAGGAATTCAAGACAAAGGGTTTGGTATTGCAGAATAACAATTCTAGACGCGAGAGGAAGCGGGTGCCTAGGTGATAAAGACCCTGTTCGCCAAGCCCCCGGGGAATGATATCCCCACAGGGATCAAATAGGGCAAAGCTGTCTCCGTTTTTCAGGGTGAGGGCCTCTTTTGTTAGACCTGAGGAAGTAGCCAAAATATAAAATTTTTGGGGTTGAGGCCCTCGTGTATCCATTAAGCCACCTTGAGGAGGGGTTTTTCTCGGGTAACCAGGTCTTGATAAAGGCGTAAATAGTCTTGAGCCATCCGTTTGGCAGTAAAGCGCCGTTCAAAGGCCTTACGACAAAGGATACGGTTTAGGTCTTTGACCTTTTCTACGGCCTTAACCGCCTCATCCATGCTGTTTACGATAAAACCATTTATGCCCTCTTCGATGATCTCTGGTACTGAACCACAGCGCCAAGCAATAACAGGAGTACCACAGGCCATAGCCTCTATCATGACAAGCCCAAAGGGCTCTGGCCAATCAATGGGAAACAAGAGGGCATAGGCCTTACCCAGGAATTCGTTTTTTTCCTGGTCTCCAATCTCGCCGATGAACTCTACCCAAGGACTCTTAAGGAGAGGTTTTATAACCTGTTGATAATAGTCCTTATCAGCCTGGTCTATCTTAACGGCGATGAGGAGTTTGAGGCCTACGCGTTCGGCAATTTTTATGGCCCTATCTGGACGTTTTTCTGGAGAAATACGCCCTAAGAAGGCGAGATAGTCTCCATGACGGGCGTAAAAGCGATAAAGGTCTTCGGGGAGACCATGATATACCGTACCAACCCAATGGACAAAAGGAAGCGGCCGACGCTGGGCATCTGAAATAGATACCAAAGGCATTTCTTTAAATTCTTGGTAAAGGGGGATAAAGTCAGCAAGGTCGAGGCGACCATGTAGGGTGGTAAGGTGAGGAGTCTTTAACCTGCGCATCAAGGGAAAGTGGATATAATCCAGGTGAAAATGTATAATATCAAAATCGTCTCCCCTTTGGGCTACCTTTTCGAGCATCAATATGTGGTGTGCCAGGCGATCTTTACAATTTTTGTCCAGCCTTAGAGATCTCGGGGCACACGGTATGAGACGAGCAGAGGTGTGGGAATCGGCTGAGGCAAAAAGGGTTACTTCATGCCCCATCTTTACTAATTCTTCCGTCAGATAGTGGACAATGCGCTCTGTCCCTCCATAACCTTTTGGGGGTACACTTTCATGTAAAGGGGCTACCTGGGCAATACGCATCTTTCCCCTCCTTACCCGCAATATAGGGAAAAGATATCGATTGCTACCAACCAAAAAATAAAAATGGCCTTCTCCAGGTCAAGAGGGGGTAGTCCGCATTTAATTCATGTTTAATTCTTTCATCTTCCGCCACAAAGTAGTTCGTGAGATACCCAGTATTTTGGCCGTTTCTTTTTGATTAAAACCGGTGAGGTAGAGGATGCTTCGGATGTATTGTTTTTCGTACTCTTTGAGGGGTAAAAATTTGGTCTCTTCTTGCCCTTTACCCATTAATTTCAGGTCTGGGGGGAGGTCGTCAGTATCAAGGATCTTTTTGTCGCACAGGGCCACAGCTTGTTCGATGATATTTTCTAATTCGCGGACGTTACCAGGAAAGGGATAGTTTAATAAGACCTTCATAAAAGAGGGGGAGACTTTGTGGACTTCTTTTTTGAATTTTTGGTTATATTTGTCCAAGAAATGGAGGATGAGGGAGGGGATATCTTCCTTTCGTTCTCTGAGAGCCGGTACTTTTATGTTTACCACGTTTAAACGGTAATAGAGGTCTTCTCTAAATTGACCGCTTTCTACCATTTTGCGCAGGTTACGATTAGTAGCGGCAATAATGCGGACATCAATGGCCACTGGTTTGGTGCCGCCAAGACGATAAAATTGGCGTTCTTGGAGCACACGTAATAGTTTGACTTGTAAAGAAGGAGGGCATTCCCCTACTTCGTCTAGAAAGAGAGTGCCGGAATTGGCGGCCTCCAGCAGGCCAATCCTTTTGCTTAACGCGCCGGTGAAGGCCTCTTTTTCATGGCCAAACAGTTCATTAGCCGCTAATTCTTCGTTTAAAGCCCCGCAATTGAAGGCCACAAAGGGGTTGTCTTTCCTGAGGCTTAGCTGGTGAATGGCCCTGGCGATAAGTTCCTTTCCTGTCCCTGATTCTCCTTCAATGAGCACATTACAATCCAGGGGAGCAATCTTAAAGATTGTATCAAAGAGTTCCTGCATGACCGGGCTATCACCGATGAGCCCGGCAAAACAGTGACGCTGCCTTAGTTTTAATTTTTCTCTGCAGATTTCTACCCCTGGGTTTTCTTCCAAGGCCCGTTGAATAATCTCTTCTAAGTCTTTTAGGCTGAAAGGTTTGGGCAAATAGTAATAGGCACCACGTTTGGTGGCTTCTACCGCCCCAGGAATAGAGGCATACCCGGTAATAAGGATGACCGGCAAGGCCGCACAAATATGGCGCAATTCTTCTAAGAGGACCAACCCGTCTATGTCTTCCAAACGGATGTCACTGATTACCAGGTCACAAAGGTTCTCTTCTATAAAGCGTAAGCCCGTTAGCCCTTTGGTAAAGGTATGAACTTCATAGCCCCGCTTGGATAAGGCCGTCTCCAGCCTCTTACAAGTGATCTTATCGTCGTCAATGATTACTATGCGGGTGGTTTCATTTTCTGTGGACATCCGCTAGGCGTTCCTCCTCGGCTTGTGTAGCGGTAATTTTATTCGGAAAATAGAACCTTTACCAGGTTTGCTCTCTACCTCTATGTCCCCTTGATGCTTTTTTATGATACTATAAGATACCGAAAGTCCCAAACCCGTACCCCCTTCTTTAGTGGTAAAAAAGGGTTCAAAGATCTTGTTTTGGATCTCTTGGGGTATCCCTGGACCGGTATCAGAGATTTCTACCACGGCCCAATCCCCCTCTTGGTAAGTCCTTATGCCAAGCTTTCCCCCCTTTTCCATTGCTTGTATGGCATTTACTAAAATATTTATAAGGACTTGTTGGAGCTGATTAAAATTCCCTTTTATGGTGATATCATCTTTTGATAATTCTACTTTTGTTTCTATTCCTTTAGTGCGTGCTTGATTAGCCACTATTTTGTAGCTGTCTTTTGCTAGTTTATTTAAACTTAACTTTTCAAAAGGTATGTCTTTTTTATCTCTTGCAAATTCTAATAGATGGGCAACTATTTCTCTAGCTCTTTCTCCTTCGTGATATATGTCGTAAAGCATTTCTAGTAATTCTTCCTTTGACAGTTCATCAAATGATTCCATTATGACTTCTATAGTTAGAAATATATTGTTTAGAGGGTTATTTATTTCGTGTGCTATCCCTGATATAGTTGTTCCTATAGCAGCCATCTTTGTGGCCTGAATTAACTCTTTCTGTTTTGCGTTCAGTGCATCTAACATTTCGTTTATTGCGTCTATTAGTTGGTCATATTCTTTATATCTAAAAAATAATTTTCTATATCTAGGTATATGATTTAGGTGTCCTTCAGATATTTCATGGGCATAATAAGCTAGATGTTCTATAGGATCGATTATCCATCTAGCAAAAATGTAAGCCGTAGCAGGTACTATTAGTAGAACTCCCATAAATATTATTAATGGTATTATGGAATATATTTTTATGTCTTTATTTATCTTTTTAGTGATATTTTCTCTTATTTTCCCAAAAAATATTGTTATTTTGTGTCCTTTATCTCTAATTTCTTTTGCCAGTTTCGGATCTATTTTTCCATTGCTCTCCAGCATTTTTTCTAATGTTGTTTTATATTCAATTATTAAGTTATATAAGTTGCTAAATTCTTTTCTTATATTTAGTTTGCTTATTAGTCTTTCATCTATTTGTAGCTCTGTTTCTAGCTTTTCTACGTAATTTAATGCGTAAATTAGGTCTTCTTTATTATGATACAATAAATATGTTTTTTCGTATCTACGCACTTCTAAAATCTCTCTATCTATATTTTCAAACTGTATCCAGAAATATACTTTTTGGTCGATTTTGTGAATACAGATATAATTGATAAGGGTAATTGCCAGTAAAATAAGAGTGTATATGCTAACAGCAACATATATAATATTTTTTATTTCGGTGGGATAGCGCCTTTTCCTTCTTTTAGTGTTCTGCAATAGAATAGTCCTCCTCCAAAAATGCCTTTACATATTTCTTTATAGCCTCTTCATCAGTGGCAGCCATATCCATTTGACGGACATAAGCAAGCAGTCTACCTACCTGATTTAAGGCCTGCTCTGTTTCTTCTTTATTGAGCCCTCTTATTACCGCGGTTATACGATCGGCTTTTATGGTGATACGGAATCCCAAATGTTCCAGTATCTGTTTCATGATGACCAACCGTCTAAGTCTCCCCTCTATACCGGCCCCACCTCCCTGAAATCGCAGGGCTACATAATTGCTGGCGGTACTTTTCGGGCTACACAGGGAGTCTACTACGGCAAAGTGATAGGCAAGATGGCTATGAAAATTAAGGTATTCTCTGGAAATCAAGGCAAAGGCCTTCCCGGAGAGATCTTTATTACGTACAAAGGAGCGCGATACCACAGAGACAAAGCTACCCAATTCAAAGGGCACTGAACCAGCCCAGCGAACTCCCGGGTGGGTCATGCCCTGCCACAGGGCCAAAAAAGGTATACTGCACACATCTTCTATAGAGATACGCTTTTTAAAGGTGGCTTGCGGTACAAGCCCTCCTCCTAGATCTATAAGGTAAAAGATCATAGGTACCAGGGGAGAGCTCAAGATATGGGCTATATTTTCGTGTTTTTCAGCCGGCCAGAGGAACATTTCTCTGACAGATACCTCGTGTATAAACCGCACCAGATCATGAATAGTGCGTATTCGTTTGGGATCAAAAATTCCCTCTTCTGGTATCTCGGTAAGGGTAAGGGGGAGAATGTATTCCAGCACACGCCAGAGGGTATTATCGCCCGGAGTAGCCGTTTTGCTCTCTATTAAAAGTCCCCTTCGGGCCTTTAGGATATCTTCTCTTTTCCCTAAATAAAGGTTGCCTTCAAAAGCGTCTAAGGTGACGATCTGTCCCGAAGGCAGTTCTTGCGGAGAAAGGTCTTTTGTGATTATTGCTGGGACCCGAAACTCACGTAAAACTGTGGCCAAATGAGTCATACTGCTCCCTTTTAAGGCAATGAGACCTTTTAGATTAGGCACAATCTGGGCCAACTCGGGATCCATGTTGGGGGCTACCAAGATCACTTTTGAAGGCACTTTTTTTAGGTCGGAAAGGTCTTTTAGCCAGTAAAGCGGACCGATTGCCACTCCGGGACTTACCGGAGCCCCCTTTTTAAAGGGGGCTTTTCCGATTTTATGGAGGCCTTTTTTGAGCGACAATAGGGATAGGGGACGTGTCTGCAGGAGAAAAAGCCATCCCCTTTCGTCAATACTCCATTCTATGTCTTGAGGGCCTCGAAAATGTTCCTCAAGGAGGATGCCCATTTGGTGTAATCGGGAAAGGTCTTGGGGTTTTAAACATGGTCTCTCTTGCCATTCTAGGGGGACAGATTCTTTCTTTAGCCCCCCCTTGGGATCTGCTACTACCTGTATCAGTTTTCGGGAAATCTTTTCTTCTTTGAGTTTGCCGCTTTGGTGGTCTAATATAAAGATATCTGGTTGTAGGTCTCCCCCTACCGCCAAGGCCCCTAGGCCCCATACCGCAGATATAAGCATTTCTGCTGCCTTAGGGTTATTGGGGTTTAGGGAGTAAAGCACTCCTGAAGTGCGAGCCGGGACCATCTCTAAAATGAGGACCCCCATAGCTATTTCAAGGCGGTGAAGGTCTTTGGCGAGGCGATAAAAAAGGGCCCTTTCTTCGTACAGGCTGGCCACCACTTTTAAATAGGCCTTGGGTACTTCTTCTAAAGGGACGTTTAATACCGATAGAAATTGTCCAGCAAACGAAAGGGCACTATCTTCACCTAGGGCACTGGAGCGGACGGCCCAAAAGGGTGCCCCTATGCCCTGGAGTTTAGTAAGGAGTTCTTCTTCAAACCCCCGGGGCAGCCGCGCGTTTAGGATTTTGTGGCGAATCTCACGTGATATTTCCCGCACACGCTGCGGGTTTTGGAGGTTTAACTGGGCAAGGCTCTGTTTGATGAAGTTTTCCAGCCCGTTTTCGCGCATTAGGGCTCGAAAACACTGTACGGAAACAGCAACTCCTCGGGGTGTTGAAAGGCCTAGGGCATTGTGGGCCTCCGCAAGATTGGCTGCTTTATTACCTACTAAATACGCGTCTTTCTGATGCAATGAAGAAAGATCCAATACATAAAGATGTTCTGGGGTCTTGGCAAGAGGTTCTAACTCTTTATGTATTTCCTCCTGTAACCTTTCGTAGACCTGGAAAAGCCAAGAATAACGGCCCTCCGTCAGATCGTTAAGCCCCTGAATGAGGGCTAAGGTATGTTTTAAAAGACCTTCTATTTGACCTACTATTTGGGCATGCTCTTTAGGAGAGATAGAATGCTGGCTCAGATCAGCCATAATTTCTAAAACACTATCGTTTTCTTTTATGAGCTGGCGAAATACACTGTAACGTTTTTTCAGGGAGGAATTGCCTAATAATATTTGGTTTACAAAGTGGGTATCAGGGGAGTCTTCTTCAGCGCTTATAAAAGACTTTATCTTCCGGCAAATTTCCCATACTTTTTTCCAAGACATAAGGATCCATTAAGAAGTTTTATCTTCATTTTTGATGTTTTCTATGGCCCTCAAAACAGCATTTTTGAGATCATCTAGCCGAAAAGGCTTGGGTATAAAGTCAAATACCCCTTCCTGAAGGGCGCGTCGGGCGTTATGGGCGTCGGCATAGCCCGTAATAATAATGACTTTTGCCCTGGGATTCTTGCGTTTGGCCTTTTCGAAGACCTCAAACCCGTCTATGTCCATCTTGAGGTCTGTAACTACTACGTCAAAGGGTTCTGTGTCTAACGCTTCTAGGGCCTTTTTCCCGCTGGTGTATACCAGGACATCGTAACCCATCTTTTTAAAGACCAGATTTAAGCGCTTTCCCACAATGGGTTCGTCGTCAATAACCATGATCCTATATTTGTGCGACATCGTTCCTCCTAGGCCTGCATTAAGTTATATTTGCCAGAAATAAAGCGCTTGAAGGCCTCTTCTACTACTAAATCGTCTTTCATCAAAACGTCTAGCTGACGTGTAAAACCAATTAGACGACCAATCATGCGTAACAAATGTTCAACCTCTTCTACTGGAATATTGGCAAGCCTGGCTACTAAGAGATCCCCTTTGGTAACCACATTAAAGTCATAGTAGGAGAGAATTTTTTCGATTAAACGTATGCGACGCCCCCGTTTGGTAAGATCTGCTGCCCCGCCTATAAAACGAAAATAAATATGATTTTCTCTGACATTTGGGGAACAATAAGTATCTAAAATGTTGAAGTGATAGCCAAACCGCAGGCTTAAGTTCAGATAATACGTAGAGATAACCGCTATGTTTTCTCCTATATATTTAGGGGTTAGATCAGGAGTTTTTATCATACTAGAAATGAAATCTTTAACGTGCATCTGAACAGCACTGGTCTGCCATACCCCAGGTTCAAGCATGCCTGATAATACGGCCTTAAAGGGTATGCTTTCTAAATCTTCAAAGGTAATATGGTCTTTGTTAGCGGCTTCGGCCTTAATGCCTCCTCCTAAGTCAATCACTAGGATCCCTGTAGGAATAGGTAGATCCAGTTTTTTGGTGATATGCTTGTCAAGTAAGGTTTGTGGGTCTTTGCCTAGATTTACTAGCTCCTGGACGGCTTTTTCGTGACAGAAACGCAACAGGTCGTGAAAACTTCGACACGATTCCGGGCGAAACTCTTTGACCAAGGGATCTACTAAGTGGAGGGGAGAGACCAAATGGATTATCTTGCGTAGTAGACGAAACTCTTTTGTTTCGGCCAAATCTAATTGGGAAGCGGCCTGGTATTTTAAGAGTTCTTCTACTTTGCCTCGATAAATCCGGTTATCATCGGCGTCTACGGTAATCATTTCGCCAGGGGTGACCCTTTTGGTAATATCCCCCATACCCACAATGGCCGGTACGCGGAATTCGCGACAAAGGGTAGCCATATGGCTAGTGGGAGATCCTATATCGGTGAGTATAGCTGCTGCTTTAGGCATGATACGTACAAAATGGGAGGAATCTCTAGGGGCTACCAATACTGCTCCTTCTGGGAAATGGTCCAATTCGTTGAGATTTTGCAATACAAACACAGGGCCTGCGGCCACCCCTCCCTGGGCCACACGACCTTTTTTTTCCGCGATTATTTCGTATTTTTGTCTTATCGTTGGTAAGACGTCTATTTCTATAGATTTTCCCGGCAGCGATAAGGGTCTACTCTGCACTAGGTAGAGCCAGCCTTTGGCGTCGACTACCCATTCTATGTCTTGGGGGCGTTTGAAATAGCGCTCTAAAGAGAGTCCCATTTTGGCCAGGGCCCGGATTTCGTCATCGGTGAGGCAGGGCTTTTTACGGAGGTTCTGAGGCACTTCGGCTTCCATAATGCCTTTTGCCCCGGGTATGTAGCAATGGGTCTTTTCTACCACTTCTTTTTCTACAATATGATTAGGGTCTGTCCGAGAGACCACAAAGCGGTCCACAGGGAAACGACCTTCTACTACCGCTACCCCCAGGCCCCAATTAGCGGTAATAAGTATGGTATCTAGATCGGGGTCCTGCGGATTAACCGTAAAGAGGACCCCGCTGGTACGGGCTTCTACTAGCTCCAGACACCCTGCGGCCATGGCCATATCTAGCAAATGGGTGCCAAAACGGCGGGCGTAGCTGAGGGCTCGGGGGCCAAAAAGACTTGCTATTACCCTTTGGTAGGCCGTAACAAGGGCGTCAAACTCTGGAGGGACGTTTACCACCGTCTCGAACTGGCCTGCGAAAGAAAGTTCTTGGTCTTCTTCTTGGGCACTAGAGCGTACCACCAAGGGGCGTTGCCCACATTTGTCACGGTACTTCGCCAAGGCCTCCTCTATGGCCTTGGTCAATTCAGGGCTGAGTTTGCCTGCTAAGATGCGCTTTTCTAGTTCTTTGCGTTGCTCCTCCCCAGAGGAATCTTCCCTCTCTAGAGATTCCTTAAGTCTCTCCACAAGCTCTTCTAGGGCGTTAAAACGCATATAGTCCCTAAAGGCCGTAGAGGTAAGCACAAAACCATAGGGAATGGTAAGACCCAAGTGGCGTTTTATTTCGGCCAAGTGGGCCATTTTGCCCCCTACCAGGTCAATATCCTCTGGTCCTACTTCCTCTAAGGTGACCACCAAGGGGCCAGGCTTTTCTTTGCCCTCCACCAGGGCCTGTAAATGCGCGTTTATTTGGTCATAAATCTGGTAGAGTTTTTCGTAACGGTTTTGGCAGAGGAGATTTAAATTGTGGATGGAACGAAATACGGCTTCGGAAAGCTCGTCGGTGACTTGGCGGATATAGGCCATATCAAATATATAGTCTCCACTTAACTTTTCGCCCATATCCGCCATAATCTCCAAAGCACGGGTGTTGGCGTCTATTACATCTCGAAAACGGGCAAAAATAGTGCGTAGAGAACGTCTCTCTCTACTTGCCTGCTTGGAGCGAAACAGTTTGTTTAGTTTTTCTAAGATACCCATGGTAAAATTTTTGGGGGGGCTAAGCCCCCCTTCTTTTAGTGTTTACCCTTGCTTCCGAACACTAAACCCACTCCCACACCGGCTATGATAGCTATTACAATAGAAATAATGCCGTAAAGGGCGGGTTTTTCAAAGGCTAATTGGGTGATTTTCTTGAGCAACCCCACTTTTTCTACCCGAATGACCTTGGTGCAAGTACCTATAACCCGGTCATTCTGTATGGCGTACACAGTGGCCGTATACACTCCAGGTACCGCCTGATAGGGCCAATGCATGTCGAAAAGGTAACGAGACCCAGAACCTTCTTTTTCTACTTTAATTGCATTAAACTTTTCTCTATAAAGCTTTAAATTTTCTTTAAACTTAATGAATTCTTTGATCCACTTTTCACGTTCGCTTTGCGGAACTCCTTCTACATGTACCTCGTGGAATAAGGCTGCATAACCGATATCATATTGTTCCTGTTCTGACTTATCCAGGATCTCATCCAAGGGTTTGTTGGAAAAGACCATAAATACCTTGGGTACTGGTTCAAAGGTAATTTCACCTACGTTCATCCAGAAAAGGCCTTTTACTTTACCCTTGCGGCGCAAGGTAAGTTTTTCTGCTTCGTCTTTTATGATGACCACGTAATCACAGACTTGGTCCGCATGGCCAGATATCTTTAACTCTGCCCCGTTATAAAAGAAGTGTATGGGGATGTAGTTGGGACTTACTTCACAAGTGACCATAGCCAAGGCCTTAGGCCCCCAAAGGAGTAAAAATAATCCTATTATGCCTGCTAAAAGAGTTGTGTATCGCATATTAGTGTCCTCCTTTGTAGGAAAGTAATATGTGAGGTTGCATTACCAGACTGAGCAACATCTTTACGGTGACCGCCAGGACGATGATGGCCAGGAGAATTTTAAGCTGGTCACCCTTAAGGCGTCTGCCCAATATAGCGCCAATTTGAGCGCCAAAAGTAGAGCCCAATAAGAGGAGAATGGCCAGGATAAAATCCACGGTATGGTTGGCGTAGGCCTGTAAAAAGGTAACCTCTGTGCAGGTAAACATGATTTGGAAAAGGCTTGTGCCCACCACCACGTGCATGGGCATGCGTAAGAGATAGAGCATCACGGGGACCATGAGAAAACCGCCACCTACACCCATGATAGCGGCTAGAATACCCACTAACATGCCCAAGGCTATGGGGACGATTACCGAATGAGACACACCAGACTTTTCAAAATAGATTTGAAAAGGCAGGGCACCGATTAGGGCCCGCTTTTTCCCAGGGTTGGCGTGCCCGGGGTTTGCTCCTACCTCTACGGCTACGGGATTACCTTGTTGGCTCTTGCTCTTTTTGAGGGCCATGAGACTTTCAATAAACATGAAGCCCCCTACAAGGCCGAGCATTATCACGTAGGTGATCTTGATAAGAAAGTTGGCATTACCCATGGCGCGCAGCACCTTGATGATATGGACTCCTAAGGCACCACCAGTGAATCCGCCAATGAGCAATAGGAGTCCCATCTTGAAATCCACATTACCAAGGCGCCAGTGGGCAATGGTGCCTGAAGATGAGGCCGCTACTATCTGGTTGGCGTCGGTGGCGGCGGCTACGGTTGGCGGAATGCCAATCATGATCAATAGAGGTGTCATTAAAAAACCTCCCCCTACACCAAAAAGACCCGAGAGTAACCCCACCATTAAACCTAGGCCTACAATTAGAAGAATGTTTACACTAGTTAAGGCAATGGGTAGGTAAAGATGCATAACAAACCTCCTGAATTTTTATTCTTCAAAAAATCTTTCTATGTCTCCTAAAGAAACTTTGTCTCGAGGTTGTGAGACAATCAGGGATTGCAGGTGCGGATAGGACCAATCAGCCTCATACAATAGTTTGGTTTCTATTTTGGACAGCCAGTTTTCAATAGCCCGTGCTTCCTCTTGATCGCGTACAGCAACTACAACTTGAGGGGTATTCTTGCGCTTGAGCAAATCTATGAGGGCACTTTCCAGGTTTTGCTCTTCGGTCAGGTAGATCTTTAACTCTATTCCCTCGGTTTCCGCCTTGCTTCGCAACTTAGCAAATAGCTTGCTTACCTCTGGAGAAGGATCCCCGTCAAAGTCTAGAAGGGCGTATACGTTTCCCGCTTCACGTTTGGCCAATTGTAAGGCGCAAAAGCCACCCCATAGGATCAGCGAAGGCTCTAACAATACTAGGACTATGTCTTTGACCATGGACTCCGTGCTCCTCCACTGGATTATTAAGTTTTGGTTAAACTGGTATAGCAATAAGTATTCCTGATATTTTTCTACGATAAAATCGAATGTTATCTCAAAGAGGAAATTTAAAACAGAACCGTGTTTAGAAATGAAACCAAAGTATTTCTTGAAGGGGGCCACGTGTGTTCCAAAATGAAAATCGTCTTAGTCCGTTGACATGTAAGTGAAAAATAAAAATTTAAGTCCAAAAGGGTCCTGGTCGAAAATCCACAAGTAGCAGGCCTTTTAAAAAAGAATTTTTTGTCACTTAAAATGATGCTCTCAAAGGCGGGGTGTGTTCAAAAATGAAAAAACATCCCCAAGGAGGTATTATGGTATATTAAAAGGCATGCTTCTTAAATGTGGTCCTTTAGCGGCCTGTAAAGGCGGAAATATCCTTTACCATAATGTTTCTTTGACCCTCTTTCCTGGTGATTTAGTCCTTCTCACAGGCCCCTCAGGGGCTGGAAAGACCACCCTGTTGCGACAGATTATTGGGCTTGATCCCTCTCCCACAACAAAGCGGTTCTTTGACGGCAGATATTATCGCTATCCTGAAGATATGCCAGAATTCAGGCGTCGTTGTCTACTTTTAGCCGCTAACGCCCCCATGATTTCCGGTACAATAGAAGAAAATTTAAAATTTCCCTTTTCGTTTGGTTGGGCTCAAGATAGCTTTAAGGTCTCCAGGGCTCAGAGCTTTTTGAGAGAATTGGGGCTCTCCCATCTAGATTTATCCCGCCCGGTAAGTGATCTTTCCCTGGGAGAGCGTCATCGTTTGGCCTTAGTGCGGGCCTTGCTTTGGGAACCCACGATATTATTGGCCGATGAACCTTTCACCGGACTCGATGAGGAAAACATAAAACGGGTCTGGCATCTGTTTGAACAACAGTTTAGACAGGGGAAAAAGGCGCTGCTTGTGGTTTCTCACCAAAGGCCCCCTGGTTTCTTTACCCGGCACTTATATTTAGAGGGTGGCACGTTAAAGGAGATGGTATCTTGAAGGCCTATATAGTCTTGACTCCTTTTGATCTGTTCCTTTCTTCGTTCCTAGTCCTTCTGGCCGGTTTTTTTTCGGTAGTTTTGCGTTTGGGAGTAGAAAAAAGGCTCTTGGTGGCGGCCCTGCGTACCGTAGTTCAACTATCCTTATTAGGGTTGGTTTTAGAGAAGGTCTTTGCCACCCACGCTCCCTTTTTGGTGATTTTTATCTTGGTCTTGATGACGGTGGTGGCTGGTCGGGAAGCGGTCTCTCGTACCAAATATCGTTATATAAACATGTTTTTGGATACGGTGTTTGTAATGGGGGTCACGGCTTTTGTTGTGGGAACCGTGGTGACTCAGGTGGTTCTTAAGGTAAAACCCTGGTATCAACCCCAATATGTTATACCTATCGTGGGTATGATCTTGGGTAATTCCCTAAACGGGCTCTCTTTGGCCCTTGATGCCTTTTTAGATTATCTGGTTACGCGTAAAGACGAAATAGAGCTTTATTTATCCTTTGGCGCCACCAGGTTTGAGGCCCTGCAGCTCCCTTTGCGCTATGCTGTGCGCCGGGGGCTTATTCCCATAATAAACGCCATGTCTATCGTGGGCGTGGTTTCGCTGCCGGGTATAATGACCGGGCAAATCTTGGCCGGAATTCCTCCTGCTCACGCGGTGGCCTACCAGATACTGATTATGTTTATGTTGGCCGGGGCCTATGCCTTGGGTACTGTCCTGGTAACCTTGTGTGCAGGGTGGAAACTACTAGACCAAGGCGTGCGCTTGGCCACGGAAAAAATTAAGACCTGAAGTAAAAATTTTAAAGTATTTCTCCCTAAGCCCCGAAGTTTTTGGGTGGGCGTGGAAAGATATGGGAGAGACATCATTGAAGGGAGCCCTCTTCAGCAAAGTGCCTTGGCCGCTTTGGGTGGTCTTCTTTGGGCTTGGGAGGGGGAAGAGCTCCTCTTTTGGTCATTGTTTCTTTTTTCTGTGGTCTGGGCCTTTAAAAAAAGGAATTTTTTGTTCCCCACCATCTTTTTTATAGCCTTTAGTTACGGAACTCTTCGCTTTGCCGATCCTCCAGTGCTTGACCAACTACCTTTGGGGAAGAGGGTGCGGTTTGAGGCCGTGGTGGTTAAGCCGCCCCTTAATTTCCAGGGCTATAGTCGGGTAGAAGTAGAGATAAGGGAATTTTTGAGGCCCAAACAAAAAGTAGGGTTAAGGGCCCGAATGTATGCTGCTTCTGATCTTTCTTTAAAGGTCGGGGACGTATTTGAGGCCTCGGGGGTATGGAAGCGTCCTCGCGGTTTCTGGACCCCTTTTGCGTACGATATCCAAAAGGCCTTGAAGGCCAGGGGCATCTACTTGGTGGGTTATATGTCCAGAAGGGGGCCTCCTAAGGTCACCCGTCAGGAAAAAGGTCTTTATATTCAACGTTTACGGGCCCATCTGTTTGGTTTTGCCCAGGGCCTTCACCCGCAGGCAAGGGCCCTTTTTGAGGCCTTGGTTCTAGGAGAGAAAGCGGCCTTTGCCCCCCAATGGCGTATTTTGTTTCGCGACTTGGGCCTGGCCCATCTTTTGGCCGTTTCTGGTCTTCACTTGGCTTTATTGGCCACCTTGGTCTTTTATTCCTTGCGTCTGTTCTTGAGGTTTTTCCCCTCTTTACTCCTGATTTATCCGGCTCCTACCTGGGGGCTTGGGGCCAGCGTGGTTATTGCTGGTCTTTACGTTTGTCTCTCTGGTCCTAGCCCGTCGGCCCTCAGGGCTTATGTGATGCTACTGGTCTTTGTTGTGGCTCATGTAGGACGCCGGGAGTCTCGAAGCCTTGATAACCTTTCTTTGGCGGTACTCTTAATATTATTTTTCTGGCCGCAGGCCGTAGGTGCTCTGTCCTTTCGGCTCTCTGTGTTGGCGGTAGGGGGATTAATCCTGGCCAGACGACTGGAACCCTTATTCCTGAAAAGTTCCCTTTGGTTAAAGCCTTTTAGGCTCTTTTATTATTCTTCGGCGGCCCTTTTATTTACAGCACCTGTTCTTTTGGTGACTTTCGGTTCCCTTGCTTTACTGGCTCCTTTAAACAATGTAGTGGCTATTCCCCTTTTTTCTTGTGGTATTCTGCCTCTAGAATTGCTGTCTGCTTTAGGGGCCTTTTTCTTCCCGGTGGGGGCCCAAAAGCTGGCCAATATGGCGCCCAAGTTGCTTCTCCCCCTGGAGTACCTTAAGGGAATCGTATTTAGCCCTCCGATACCGGTGGGCCTTTTCTTAGGGGCGAGCTTTCCGCTCCTGTTTGCCCTCTTTGATAGCAAAAGGCGCTGGTTTTGGTTTGTTTTGACCCTATTTTTAGAGATAGGTCTTTATATTCTGTATAAGCCCCTTTGTTTTGTTTCCCTTTTAGATGTTGGTCAGGGCAGTGCCGCGGTGGCCAAGCTGGGCCAAGAAGTCTTTCTCTTTGATGCCGGTCCCAAGAGGGGACGCTTCGATACAGGGGCCTTTGTGGTAGCTCCCTTTTTGCGTAAACTCGGTCTAACCCATATTTCTGTAGCGGTCATTTCTCATCCCCAGGCAGATCACGTGGGGGGACTTTGGGGATTATCTCATCAAGTACCTGTTGGAGAAGTTTGGACTTCTTCCTTTGAAAAAGAGGGGCTTTATTTGAGGCTTTTAAGAGATTTTTTCCCTGGGGTCAGGGCCATTTTGAGCCCGCAGGAGTTTCACCGAGGTCATTTTATACTTTCTCTCTGGCCGGGCAGGAGAGAAAGTCCCTTGTCCCAAGCAAACCGCGAGGCCCTGGTTGCGCGGTTGTGTCTAAAGGGTCTGTGTATACTCTTTCCCGGCGATATAGATGTCAGGAGAGAAAGACGTCTGCTGGCCACTAAGGTCTCCCTATCCTCACCCATTATTATTTTGCCTCATCATGGTTCAGCTAGTTCGAATTCTAGGACCTTTCTTAAGGCGGTAAACCCTATACTGGCTTTGTGTTCTGCCCGTTCGCGATATCATCCCAGTAAACTGGTCCTAAGGCGTCTCCAAGAATTACACATCCCCTTTTATTGTACCGACCGATACGGCACCCTCACTCTCCTGTTTAGAGGGGAAAAGGTCTTTTTCTGTACCGAAATTAAACGAAGGACCTATCCTTTACCGTGGAGGGCCCTTTGGCCTTTGGTCCCTGTGGGGTGTAGAGAAATTTATACATCTACTACACATTGAGCCACCCATAAACCGTCCTGTTGGGCTACCTTGAGCATGGTGTAGGTAGCTCCTTTTACTTCTACCCCTAATTCATGTTTAGTGGGATCTATCTTCTCTCCGCGTGCAAGTCCCTTTAGTCTATATCCCTGCAAAATTTGACACGAGAACGTGGCAAATACCAGGTTATACATCCCGGCTACGGCCAAGAGTTTGTTTAGCCAGTCTAAAAAGAGTTCCTCCAGATCTTCCCCTTGGGCTTCAATCTTTTCCTCCCTCTCTGGGGTTACCTCTTCTAGATTAGAAACCATAAGCGAAAAAAGGGCCTTAGCGGCGTTTATAAAGGCCTCTTCTAAGGTTTGACCCCAGCCCCTAATCCCTATGTCTGCTCCGTGCTCAAAGGTTTCGTATCCGCCTTGCATGAGGCCCTCCTTTTGGTTTTTACGGCATTGACGCCGGCCGTCTATCTACTACACTTGAATACATGCTTATATCTGAAATTACCATGACTCAATTTAGCCAAGGTCTTGAGCGCACACGTACTATTATTCTCCCCTTTGGTTCCATAGAAGAACATGGTCATCACTTACCCCTTGGTACAGATACTCTCCAGATGTTTTCCTTGGCCCTGGAAGCTTCCAAGGTATATCCCCTTTTTGTCTCTCCGCCTATCTATTATGGGTTGTGCCGTAGCACACGGCAACATCCAGGTACTATTACCCTTAGGGGAGAAACACTGAAGGCCTTGGCCCTAGATCTACTGTCGTCGTATTACCAGCAGGGGCTACGTCATTTTTTGATCCTTTCCGGGCATGCTGGTGGTACCCATATGGCCTACTTAACAGATGCTGGTGAGGAATTTATTTACCAATATAAGGAGGCCAAGGTAGCGGTGGCCTCTATCTTAGACCTGTTACGGCAAGCGGCTCTGGACATATTAGAAACCCCTGATGATTCCCATGCCGGTGAGTTTGAGACTTCCCTTATGTTGCACTTTTATCCCCATTTGGTCCAAGGAAGCAGTGCACGAGAATATCCTTCCTTTCCCCGCCCCATTTTGGTACGCAATAAACGGCGTTTCTGGCCGGGAGGGGTTTGGGGTGACCCTTCCAGGGCTTCGGCCGACAAAGGCCAGCGCTTTAAAGAACGTTTGGTCAAAGGGATGGTGTCTCTAGCCCAAAGGCTTGAAACTTTTGCGGAGGCAAGTGATGAAATATAAGTACGGAGTTTTGGTCTTGCTCGGACTTTTGATCTTGTTTTGGGGCCCTGAGGCCAGGGCCAAAAATACTCACGTACCGGACTTGAGTTTTTATACGGCTCAAGGGAAAAAACTCTCTTTTAAAGAGTTTAAAGGCAAGGTTTTAATCGTAAATTTCTTTGCTACCTATTGTGCCCCTTGTCAGGTAGAACTGATAGAATTAGAAGAGATTTATAAAAGATTTCACCCGCAAGGGTTAGAGATAATAAGTTTTATGGTAGACAGAGAGGGGGCCCTACTTTTACCCCATATTATTTCTTCACGAGGCATTACCTATTATGTGGCTGTGGCCGATGATAGTATTTTTGCCGCTTTTGGTTGGCCTGATATCTTACCCACCACGTTTTTAGTAGACCACAATGGTAATATTGTGCGCAAGATAGTAGGCTTTGCCGGGAGAAAGACCTTAGAGAGTGAGTTGCGACCGTTATTGAACGAAACAAAATCTTAGGGAGTCACCTTGATCAGGGGAGTTTTCTGCTCTGTAACTTTACCTATAATGGCGGCTTCGTATACCCCCTGTTGGAGGAGTTCTTCCCATAATTTTTCTGCCTTACTCTCTTCCACCGCGATTAAAAGGCCGCCAGAAGTTTGGGCATCGTAAAGGAGTTCTATTAAAGCCGGGTCTAGGCCGGGATCTATTTCCACTACTTGGGCACAAAATTTTTTGTTTTCTAGGTCTCCTGCGGGTATGAGCCCCAGCCGGACATATTCTAAGGCTTCGGGGATGATAGGGACCTTGTGTGCTTCTATATGTATACTTACCCGGCTGGCCCGGGCCATTTCCACGCTGTGTCCTAATAGGCCAAAACCCGTGATGTCGGTAGCGGCGTGAACACCAATTTTTTTCATGGCCTCACTGGCGGGCTTGTTTAAGGCAGCCATGATCTCGATGGCCTTTTTTTGGACGGCTTCGGAGGCCATAGCCCCTTTTACAGCCGTGGCAATGATCCCTGTGCCCAGGGGTTTGGTGAGAATTAAGCAATCCCCTGGTTGGGCCCCCTTGTTTTGGATTAGCTTTTCGGGGTGGACAAGTCCTACCACGGAGAGACCATACTTGATCTCTGTGTCTTCAAGGCTGTGCCCACCTACCAAAAGGGCTCCGGCCTCAAAGACCTTTTCGTAACCTCCCTGTAAAATCTTTTTGAGTACCGCACGGTCCATTTCTTTACGGGGAAAACACACGATATTTAAGGCCAGCAAGGGCTCAGCTCCCATAACGTAGATGTCTGAAAGGGCGTTGGCCGCGGCTATTTGGCCAAAATAGTAAGGGTCATCTACAATGGGGGTGAAAAAATCCAAGGTACAGACCAGGGCCTTGTTTTCGTCTATACGATATACGGCGGCATCCGCAGCCTCTTCAAAGCCGACTAAGAGGTTGGGATCTTCTATGCGGGGTAAATCCTTCAATATTTCAGCCAGCTCCGCTGGGGGAAGTTTGGCTGCTCACCCCGCTGCTTTTACCGTTTTGGTAAGCTTTATATCCATGATTTCCTAAAATTAAAATTTGTTTGGGCCTTGTCGATAAGGCATATATAGTTTAAACCTTGATTGAATTTTTTTAAAAATTAAAAAATAACCCTTAGATTTTCCAAGTGTGCTAATATTTTCGTTAAAAAGTTCTTTAAATTAAAAATATTTTTACCGCAATAAGTAGAAAAGATGAAAAATAACGTACACCTATCCCCCATTTCCACAAGAGAGACAAGGATTCTACAGGCAGTTAACCGTCTTTTTTCTTCCCAGTATCACTTACCCTTAACGGTGTTTCTCCAAGAAGTAGGTAAGATACTTCCTTTAGAAAGAGCTGCTGTTTATTCTAATCGGCTTGATTTTCGTTGGCAACTTGTGGCCTCCAAGGTAGCCAGTTGGAGCAAACAGCAAGAAAAGATTTATTTGCCCGATACCATTGAATACCAGGAGATATGGCCTGGACTAGAAACCAAGCTTTCTACTGGTCAAGAAGTATCTCTCTCGCAGGCCGAGATAGAAAGTTTGGGCTATTTTGAACAAACCAAACGATATGTATACGTCTTCCCCTTGTTAGAGGGGAAATGGTGGACAGGGGTGTTGTTGCTTGATTTTGGGACAGAAAAACCCAAAGAATTAGACTTATCCCTGGCCAAAGAGTTTGCTGATTCTCTATCCATAGCTATTAAGCGTCAAAAGCGAGAGTCAGAATATTTAGATACTACTAGGATATTTCAAGAACTTTTAAACAATATTCCTGATCTAGTAATCCTAGTAGATGCCAAGGGACATTGGTTGTTAGCTAATAAACGCGCTTTGAAGATTTTGGGTTTTAGGCGTCATGTATATCAGGGGCTTTCTTTCGAGGAGATCACTAAACTTCGGCCAGAATTTGCCCCTTTACTGGAGCGCTTAAGCCAGGTCTTTAAGAGAATAGAAAAGAGAGGAGAACCTCTTCAAGAGACTATCAAAATTACGGATAAAGAGAAAAAGGTTTGGTTTGATTTTCTCTTCATTCCCTTTAAGTGCGATGAAGAAAATAGAGTTCTTATCATAGGTCATGAGATAACATCCGTTAAATTGGCTCAAGAAAGACTTTTGTCTATATTAGAACACCTTCCCGCTATGGTGTATATAGTACATCCATCTTCTAAGCGTATTCTTTATCACAACTCTCTTTTTAAAGATTATTTTGGTGATCAGCTCTTGGGTAAGGCTCCTTGTCATCAACTGTTGTTTGGATATGATCATGTGTGTGGCTTTTGTCATATAGAAAAGAGTTCTAAAGATTTTAAAACTTCCTATGAAATTTACGATAATAAACATAAAACCTGGTTACGTATATATGAAGTGTATATACCTTGGTTAGATAAAGAGATAGTACGGTTGGGAATGATTCAAGATGTTACTAATGAAAAACAGCAAGAGGAAAGACTTATTCGTTCGCAGAAATTAGAGATATTAGGAAAACTTACCGGGAATATTGCTCATGAATTTAATAATATTTTAGCTATTATAAATGGATATGCAGATATTATTTTTTACCGGACAAATAAAGAAAAGACTAAGAATTATGTAGCTAAGATACAACAAGCCGTATCAACAGGAACAAACCTTATAAAGCAACTCCTTATGCTTTCTCGTAGCAGTGTATCCGAAAAGAAAATTGATGATTTAAATAAAGTGATTGATGAACAAGTAGAAGTATTAAAGAAAATCGTAGGGGAACAGATCAAAATAGAGGTTGATCTATGCCCCGACCCACTGCCGGTCAATATATCTTTTGAAGGCTTTCAGCATATTTTGACCAATCTGATTATAAACGCCCGCGATGCTATGCCCCCTGAAGGAGGGGTAATTACTATTAAAACAGAGCGTGTAGGCCGGGAAGAACAAGAAGGAGCCCTTTTGGAAATAAGGGATACAGGGCGAGGAATCCCTTCGGAGAGTCTTGCCCAAATCTTTGATCCCTTTTACACTACCAAAGCTCCTGGGGAGGGTGCTGGTCTTGGATTGACTATTATCCTGTCCTTGGTAAGAAAGGCAGGAGGTGATATACAGGTAGAGAGTCGTCTGGGAGAGGGAACAACCTTTAAAATATGGTTACCCTTTTATGCATCTGTTCCAGAGGGCAGGGCCAAAGATCGGCCTATCTCTGATATAGAGGGCCAAGAGGTGTCGTCGAAAAAGATTTTAATAGTAGAGGATGAGCCACATATTAGGGAGATGCTGGCTGAAATGTTAGAAGGCCAGGGCTTTGTGGTTAATGTGGCGGAAAACGGCGAGGAAGCCCTAAAATGGCTTAAAGACCACAACTATGAGGTAGATCTTGTGATTACCGACGTGGTCATGCCCAAAATGGACGGTGTGGAACTATACCGTTTGGTCCAAAAAGAGGCCCCTCACGTAAAAATACTTTTTATCTCAGGTTATGCCCATCACGTACTGGAAAAATATGGTTTTGAAGAAGGACATTTTCATATTTTAAAAAAGCCCTTTACCTTTAAGCAGCTTTTAGACGAGATAGACAAGGCCTTTAGCGGGCCTTCTTTTTCGTAACTACCAACTCGGTACGACTCACGTAAGCCCCCTTTTGGGGTTTACGTTGGGCGAGGGCATCGGAAAGACGTGAGAGGCGTTCTGTTTTTAGATGTTCTTGGGCCTTTTTTAGGAATCTTTGGGCTTCCTTTACTTTCCCGTCTAAAAGATAGTCGCGTGCGCGTTTCAAAACTGCTTTTTCCCTTTCTTGACGTCGTCCACAGGCGTCTTGAAAACCAAAAATAGAGGGTAATTTAAACACCTGTGTACTATTACATTTGGGACAAGGGGGCCACGGGTCATCTACCTTTTGCAGGCGCTCAAATATGTAACCGCATGTTTCACACCTGAACTCGTAGATAGGCATAAGGCCTCCTTGAAGGCTTTTTTGTCTACGGTCTAAACTAAGCTCTCTAAGATTTGCTTTAAAAATTCGCTTATTTTTTACTACTTGGCAAGCAGGTAATTTTTTAGGGGGCTTATCGGTAAGGATAAAGTTTTTGGTCTTTGCGGCCAATAGGGGCCAAAAATTTGGTATGCTATGACCGCAATTAAAAGAGACAAGGGGGGCTAAATGGCTCTTTTTTATGTGGCCCACGGCTGTCCTAATTGTGCGGGCGAAGAAGAGGATCAACGTTTGGTGCAAGGCCTGCCTTGTGCACGCTGTCTTCCTGAAGGAGAAGGCGAGGTGTGCAAGGTTTTAGCCCGTTTAGGGACTTTGAAGAATTTGGCCCCCTACTGTAGGGTCCAAGAATGCCTCCACCAGGCCGAAGGGCTTTTTAAGAAGGCCTTGGGCTTTTTACCTACCCCTTTACAACGTAGCTGGCTCAAACGCTTTTTCTTTCGGGAGTCCTTTGCCATTGTGGCCCCCACAGGAACAGGAAAGACCACTTTTGGGTTGATGGCTACCCTTTTAAACGAAGGAAGGGTCTTAATTTTGGTCCCTACCAAGCTCCTAGTGAGGCAATTAGAAGAGCGGCTTCAAGACCTTGTCTCTCGTGCTGGGCTTTCGCGCGAAATACTGGCCTATCAGGGGCGCAAGGAAGATAAAAAACTCTGGGAGGCCAAGACATTTGATATCCTTGTGGTTACCACGGCCTTTTTTTACAGACACCACCAAGAGTTGGCTTCTCTGGACTTTAAGCTTGTTTTTGTAGACGATATTGATTCTTTTCTCAAACGTTCTTCTCAGGTCGACCGTTTATTCCTCCTCCTAGGGTTTTCTCAAGAAGAGGTCCAGTTGGCTCTAAAACCCTCAAAGAAAGAGGAAGATTTTTGGCGTCTGGAGGAGATTCGCAAGCGGCACCAGGGCGAAAGGGTGCTCTTGCTTTCCTCGGCTACCCTTAAGCCGCGAACAAATCGCGTACTGTTGTTCCGATATTTATTGGGCTTTGAGGTCCACAGGGCGGTCTCCACCATGCGAAATGTGATAGATGCCACTACACCAGAATTGCCTTGGGATACCCTCTTAGAAGAGGCGGGGCGACTAATTGATGAGCTGGGGCCAGGGGGTTTGGTTTTTGTGTCTTCGGTCTACGGACGCGAAGCCGTAGAAACTACCACAGCCTATCTAAGATCACGCGGGTTAAGAGTGCTCAGTTATCTGGAGTGTACCCCCACAGAGCTCATGACAGAGATGGAAAAGGGGCAATTCCACGTGGCGGTGGGGTTAGCCCATTCCACTAATCCCTTGGTACGCGGCATAGACCTGCCCTTTATCTTACGTTATGCCCTATTCTTAGGGGTGCCGCGCCATGTTATCCCCGTACGTGTTTCCCTGGCTCCTGCCAAATTGAGCCAGATTTTGGCGGCCATCGTGCCCGTCTTGCCGGAAGAAGAGCGTCAGGAGGCCTTAATCCACCTGCAATATTTGAAACGTTATCTTAATTTGAGAGAAGAGGCCTTAGATCGTTACCCGCGCCTGAAGGACCGCTTAGAAAAAATAAGGACCTTTATAGAAGAAAAGTTTGCTGATCCCGAATTTCTACAACGGATAGAAGGTTCTAAAGACCTTGCCTTAGAGCATAATCCTCAGGGCCTATTTTTGGTCTTGGGCGATACTACCACCTACTTACAGGCCTCTGGAAGAGTCTCTAGGCTTACCATGTACGGCCTTCTCCCTGGGCTGTCCATTGTCCTTAACGATCATGCCAAGTCTTTGCATAGCTTAGAGAGACGCCTACGCTTTATGTTAGGAGAAGAATTTTCCTTTCGGTCTCTTCAAGAATTAGATATCAAGGCTATATCGCAGGAGTTAACCGCCGCGCGTAAGGGGCGGCAAGGGTTAGCTGAAAAGGAATTTTTCAAGACCTCCTTAGTGGTAGTTGAATCACCGCATAAGGCCAAGACCATTGCTTCTTTTTGGGGAAGGCCCACCAGTAGAAGAGTAGGGGACTGTGTGGTCTACGAGATCCCTGGGGAAGACCGTCTCTTGCTGGTAACGGCCTCTTTAGGCCATGTATTCAATCTATCGCGGCAGAAGGGTTTTTTTGGTGTATACGACACCCCCAAGGGGCTCATTCCCCTATTTGATACCATCAAAGTATGTGTGCCTACTGGTGAGCAGTTGGTGGATATCGAGGAGGTCCAACGGAGATGTCCGCAAGGCCCTGTGCGGGACAAACAGAGTCTCTTGGACGGTTTGCGAAGGTTAGCCTTTGAGACAGACGAAATCTTTATTGGGAGCGATCCTGATGCCGAAGGAGAAAAGATAGCTTATGATCTCTTGGTTTCTTTGCGTCCTTTTAATAGAAAGATAAGCCGTTTAGAATTTCACGAGGTGACTCCCAGGGCCTTTAAAGAGGCCTTAAGGGTGCCGCAAGATTTTAATCTGGATAGGGTAAAGGCCCAGTTGACCCGTCGGGTGGTAGATCGTTGGGTGGGGTTTGTCCTTTCACGGAGACTTTGGGCGGCTTTTGGACGACGGAGACTATCTGCGGGCCGGGTGCAAAGTCCGGTCTTGGGGTGGGTAATAGCCAGGGCCGAAGAAGCACGCCAAAAAAAGGCCCTCTTGACTTTTAAGTTGGGCAGTCAGACTTTTAGACTCCCTTTGGAAGAGGTGGCCCTGGCCCAAAAATTAAAAAATGAATGGGCGCGTCTGGCCTGGAAATACGTTTCCAGGCGCGAAGAAGAGCGTTTTCCGCTTCCTCCCTACACCACCGATACCATCCTTCAGGATGCCCACCGTATTTTGGGGCTTTCTACCAGGCAAACCATGAGTTTGCTCCAAGAGCTGTTTGAGTCTGGTCTTATCACTTATCACCGGACAGATTCGTCAAGGGTGTCGGAAGCTGGTCGGTATCAAGTGGCTAAGCCTTATATTGTAGAGCATTTTGGGGAAGATTTTTTTCAGCCCAGAGGTTGGGGGGAGGGGGGTGCCCACGAGGCCATAAGACCCACCAGACCTCGGTCCAGACAAGACCTAGAAGGACTGCTAGCCGCTGGATTGTTCTCCCTCACCAATGAACGCCAAGCTTTGCGGCTCTACGATTTGGTCTTTCGGCGTTTTATGGCCAGCCAAATGCGCCCCTGTCGAGTAGAGGTCTCCACGGTCCTTTTTAGTTTACCTTCCTATCACTGGCAAGAAGACCTAGTTACAAGGGTCTTAGAACACGGGTTTGATTTGCTTTGGACCACTTTTTCCGTGGTAAAGATAACCCCAGGAGATACCCCTCAAGAAGTTTCTCTGCGTCTGGTGCCTAAAGTAGAATTGTTTACCGAGGGGAGTCTCGTTCAGGAAATGAAAAATAAGGGTCTGGGTCGTCCTTCTACTTACGCCGAAATTGTTTCTACCCTGATTGAGCGGGGCTATGTGCGTGTGTTGAAGGGAGGGCGTCTCTATCCTACTAAATTGGGCCAAAAGGTATATGAGTATTTGCGCAAACACTTTCCTAAACAGGTAGATGAAGCACTTACTCGGGCCCTGGAGGAGGCCATGGACGAAATCGAGGCGGGAAAGCTTGATTACCAAGAAGTCCTTCGCCGTACCCACAGACAGATGCAGGCCATACTGGACACCCCTACTTAGAGGCCTTTTGGAGGAGCCTTTCTGCAGTCTCACAGATGAGACGAGCCATTTCTTCCAATTTTATGCGCCTGTTGCGGGCTTCTTTACGTATAAAGGCCATGGCCTCTCCTTCTTTCATGCCGTAAGCATCCATGAGAAAACCCTTGGCGCGGTCTAAATATTTGCGTCCGGCAAGTTTGGCCTTCAGGTCGGCCAGTTGCCCCTCCAGATGGTAGATTTCTTGGCCTATGGATTGGGCTACCTCAATGGCGGAAACGAGCTCGGTGATGGATACAGGCTTTAGTAGATAACCCACTACGCGTGCTTCTTTGGCCTGTCGTAAAAAATCAGGATCGGCATAGGCCGTCAAGAGGACAATAGGGGTAAATCTTTGGTTGTTTATGGCCTTTGCCGCTTGGAGCCCGTCTAGCAAGGGCATTTTTATGTCCATGAGGATTAGGTCTGGATGAGTAGTGAGGGCAAGTTCAATGGCTTCTTTGCCGTTTTGGGCGATCCCTACAAGATCGTAGCCTTGCTCCTTGAGGGCTTCTTGGAGGCCAGAGAGAAACATCTCGTCGTCTTCAGCGATAAGAATACGTAGACGGGGGGTTTTATGTGTAGGGTGGTTAGCCATCGTCCTAAAGGAACAAAATATGGCTGGGGGACTAGGATTCGAACCTAGACCGGCGGGTCCAGAGCCCGCTGTCCTGCCGATTAGACGATCCCCCAGCACTTTAGCAAAAGATACCTAATAGCTATAAGCTGTCAAGCCTTTACCTTATGGTTTGTTCCCTATGGGATTCGCCCCTGTTAGGCCAACCTCAGTAAGGTGCCTTTCTCTTTCGTTTCTAGTCAGACAATTTTGTCGGTGGGCCTACATAATTGTAATCGGGTCTTAAAATAAAAAAGGCCTACCCCCAAGGGTAGGCCTTTTTAGATCTAGCTCAAGACTTTAAGATCTACCTATGGATACGGTCTCTCAAACGATCACGCGTACGAAGCAAGTCTTTATCCTTATCGTGGAGTAAGAGACGATCACGATCTCTCAAAAGAGTGCGGTCGTAGGTACAGCTCTTGTCTTTTAAAAGGAGACGATCACGGGTTTGCAAACAATCTCCCCTCATGTTCATGGCCTTGCCGGCAAATACCGGAGTAGAAAAGAGGAAACCAGCTAAAAACACACCTACCATCCCTTTCTTCAATAATCCCTTCATAGACAACCTCCTTCTTTAGTAATGGTTTTACTGGCTTAAAAAGCAAACACTATGCCAAAAGAGGGGGAGGAGGCCCTTTTTAGGCCTGCAGGAGGATATTTTTATAGGCTTCGATTCCTTGACGAAGGAATTTTTCGTCAAGCACCCCGTGGGGAGAGACGGTCTTTAGGATCCTTTTGGGAATACGCAAACTTTCAAACGCAAAGCCCTCGCGCATTTTAAAGCGGTATTTACGACGCAGGATCTCCTGCCCCAGCTCCTTTAATTGATCAGGGGAGGTATCAAAACCTATAGCCCTTAAGGCCTGGGCAATGGGCTCGTATTTATAGATACTGCGGGCGAAGAAGCATACCACCAACGAGGAAAGGATCTGTCGGTAAGATTCTTCCTCAAAAAGAAGAGAGGCAAGCTTTTCCGGGCCCATCTGGGGTACGTCTAATTTTTGGTCGTAACTGTAGCCGGCGGAATCTAGATGACTGTGCCTGGCGCCGGTCAAAAAACCAAGGTGACATCCGTAGCCCGTATGGTACCCAGGCATTTCGTTTTTACCAAAGGCCAGGGCAAAGTCTAGGCCCCCGTAATGGCTAGCCACCGATTCTACTCCCTGGCTCATCTTTTTATAGAATTCGTTGGCAGGGTAGGCCATATGTCTTATCATTGCGCGGTAGACATCCACGTCTCCGAAAGAAGGGGCCAGGCCCAGGGTCTCTTTTTGGGTTATAAGCCCCTTTTCGTAGGCTTCGGTGGCCCAGGCCAGAACAACTCCTGCACTAATGGCGTCAAAGCCTAGATCATCCACCTGGGCCAAGATCTTTAATACGCCTTCTGCTTCGCCTACTCCGAGCATGGACCCCAAGGCGTAGATGAGTTCATAGTCGTAGGATATAAACGAAGTCTTGTAAAAGTAAGGCTCATCTTCGTACGGGGTCCTCAAGGCCGCTAAGTGGATACAGGCCACCGGGCAATGGCCACAGGCCAGACGCCGTCCCAGGAGTTTTTCCGCAAAGTATTCCCCAGAGATATAGGCAGCCTTTTCAAAACAAGATTCTTTTAGATTTCGGGTGGGGAGGCCCTTTTGGGCGTTTAATTTGAGCACGTTTACCGCGGTACCCAGGTCATGATATTTCTTTAGAGAATCGGTGTCTAAAATTTGCTTTAGCAAGTAGTCGTAACTTTGGCGATAGGCCTTTTTATCTCTTACAGGCAGACTCCTTTGTCCACTTATAATCAACGCCTTTAGTTTCTTGCTTCCAAATACTGCCCCCAGGCCCAGGCGACCAAAATGGCGATAGGTTTCCGTTACCACACAGGAAAAACTGGAGAGATTTTCTCCTGCCGGTCCTATGCGCAATATGCTTCTGGCCCCGGGCTTACCATGCCGTTCACGCAAAATACGACCTGTATCTCCTACCCCAAGGCCCCACAAGGCTCGCACGTCCATAAAAGCGACTTTTTCGGAAGAGATGCTTACCGCTACCGGGATGTCACTGGCCCCTTTGATGACCAGGGCCCCAAAGCCTGCCAAACGCAGGCTTATGGCGCTCCTACCGCCGGCGTGGCTTTCTCCCAAGTTGCCGGTATGGGGAGATTTGAAAAGGGCCACGCTTTTGGAAGCCATGGGGTAAAACCCATTCAATGGCCCTACCGTTAAGATGATAGGGGCCTGGGGGCTTAAGGGATCTACCCCGGCCGGACATTCTTCCTCCAAGAGTACAGCCCCAACCCCTACTCCTCCTAAATATTTTTCAAATAACTCCGGTCGAGATTCGGTCCAAAAACGCCTTTTAGACAAGTCGATATACAAAACATGTCTTAAGGGGTCGTGTTCTAGCATTCTTGGGCCTCCTTTTCCCAGGAGAGCACGCCGTGGGGACAATAAGACGCGCAGGTCCCACAATGGATACACACCACAGGTTTATTGTTTTCGTTGTCCCAGAAGATGGCCCCTAAAGGGCAGGCTTCTTGGCAAAAGCCACAGCCAATACACCGTTGTGGCAAGAAGATTATCCCTCCGCCCTTACGCGGTTTTAGGGCCTGTGTGGGGCACACAGAAGCACAAGAAGGGTCTTTACAACCCCGGCACACCACCACCGTAAGCCCTCGGGAAAGGCCTCCTCGAGAACGCGGGTATATAGCGGCCTGCATCACTCCTCCGAGGCCCAGACGCCTCTGACAGGCAAACATGCATAGCTGACAACCTACACAACGCTCTACGTCAACAACCTTAAGAAGGGCCATGTGAAACTCCTGAAATTTTTTGGGCTGGAGTTATGTTGAACAGAGAAGAAAATTCATTTTTCACCGCAGATTCTATCTCTTCTAGGGTGATGGGCTGGGTGCCCACCTTACCTACCACTATACCAGCGGCTATATTGGCCAAGGTAACTACCTGGGGTAGGGGGAGACCGGCGCTGAAAAAGGCGGTAAGGGTTGATATGACCGTGTCTCCGGCACCAGATACGTCATAGACTTCGCGGGCCTGCGCCGGAAATATTTGTTTGTACTGGGGGTGGTGTAAATAAATGCCTTTGGGCCCCATGGTTACCAACATAAAATCAAATTGATACTTAGCGCAAAGATGCGTACAAATGGAGGAGATATCTTGGTCATAAACCCCTTCAGCCCGGGCTACTTCGAAGAGTTCTTTGGTATTAGGTGTAATACAGGTGGCCCCTTGGTATCGTTTCCAATCCAGACCTTTGGGATCGACCATTACCGGTATTCCTTGGGCACGAGCCAGGCCTATTATTTCTTGACAGAGCACCTCTGAGCGTAAGAGACCCTTGGCGTAATCTGAGAGTATGACCCCATTTAATTTTTTATTTTCAAACAAATTTCTGATCCCTTGCAGAAAGAGGACTATTTTGTCTTGAGAAAGAGGGTGTCTTTGTTCAGTGTCTATGCGTAACAACTGTTGGGCTGAGGCAATAATACGGGTCTTTACGGTGGTAGGCCTGGTTTCATCAGGGAATAAGGCCTTGACCCCGATGTTTTGTCTTTGAGCCAGGGCCTTTAGGTCTTCTCCTTCGTTGTCTCTTCCCACCAGACCAGCCAATTCGACTTCAACCTTAAGCCCCTTGAGATTGGCCGCTACGTTGGCGGCTCCCCCTAGATTTTGGCTCACTTTTTGGAGGTCAAATACCGGCACCGGGGCCTCTGGAGAGATGCGCTCTACGTCTCCCCAGAAGTACCGATCAAGCATTACGTCGCCCACTACCAGAAAGTTCAAGTCTGCAAGATATTTTTCAAGCATGGCTTTCTGCTTCCGGGGACTTTTCGGCCACTTTCAGCCCGGCTAGTTCACGGATCTGTCGTTCTATGGTCTCGGCCAGTTCAGGCTTTTCACCTAAAAAGCGTCGTACGTTTTCACGCCCCTGGCCTAGGCGTTCGCCAGCGTAGGAATACCAGGCACCACTTTTCTCTACCACCCCTAATTTTACGCCCCAATCTAAGATTTCGGTAAGGCGTGATATCCCCTCCCCATAGTAGATGTCAAATTCGGCTTCTTTAAAAGGAGGGGCCATTTTGTTTTTCACCACCTTTACCCTTACCCTATTACCCACGGCTTCTCCGTCCTGTTTTATGGTTCCAATACGGCGGATGTCCAGACGCAGGCTAGAGTAAAATTTTAGGGCGTTTCCTCCAGGAGTGGTCTCCGGACTGCCGTAACCCATCATGCCTATTTTCATGCGAATCTGGTTGATAAAAATTACCGCCGTTTGGGTCTTGGCGATGGCCGCGGTTAATTTACGCATGGCTTGTGACATGAGTCGGGCTTGTAACCCAACCTGCATCTCTCCCATTTCGCCCTCGATCTCGGCCCGGGGCACCAGGGCCGCTACCGAGTCCACTACTATTATGTCTATCCCCCCGCTGCGTGCCAGCACTTCGGCAATCTCTAGGGCCTGTTCTCCGGTGTCCGGCTGAGAGACCAACAAGTCTTCCACATTTACTCCCAATTTGCGGGCGTAGTGTACGTCTAAGGCGTGTTCCGCATCGATAAAGGCGGCCACACCTCCTTCCTTTTGGGCCTCAGCAATGATGTGCAGGGCAAGAGTAGTCTTGCCCGAAGACTCCGGGCCAAAAATTTCGGTAATACGCCCCTTGGGGATGCCTCCGATACCGGTGGCCACGTCGAGTCCCAGGGATCCACTGGGTATCACCGGCACTTCTATTTTAGTGGCTTCTCCCAGGCGCATTACGGTGCCTTTGCCAAACTGGCGTTCTAACTGGGAAATGGCCGCTTCAATGGCCTTGTTTTTGTCTATTTTGGTCGCCATGAAACCTCCTCAAACACTCAAAGAGAGCTCTTAGGGTATTAAAATCAATATTAAACTTTAGCCAGACTTATATTCAAACTCAAGCCGTTTACCGTCTACGTCGTCTTTCTTTGCGTATCTTTTTCCACGATAATTCTTTTTTTCGGCCTTTAGTAAGCTTACGATACGGCATTTCTACGGGAGAAACAATAATTTCGGGTTCAGAAGGCTCCTTTTCCTTTTTTTCCTTTTTCGGCCGTTGGTAACGTTTTTTGAATTCTTCGTCTACCACGGGGCCGTGGAGGGAGATAGCAGGCAACCAGGAGGCAAGGTATATTTTTTCTAAATAACGTTGGAAAATAGCACCTTGTTCCTGGGCCTTTCGCGAGTTTACCGTTATTACCAGGGCCCCGCGCCGACGGGCTATCCGTTGAATCAATTCTTTGTCGGGGCTAAGAACTATAGTTTCAGCCACCAGCCCTTCGGAAGATACTCTTATCCAGGCCCGGGGGCGTACAGGAGTATACATCTGGGTGGGGATCTCTTCGGCCAGGGCATATTCTAACACGGCGGGGTCGATAAATTCCGGTTTGACCCTAATGAGCCCTTCGTTGTCTCGATACTCAAAGAGATCTGGTTTAAAGATGAGTAAAAAGTCACGCAATTGTTTGAGCCGGAGCCCTTTAGTCCCTTCTTCTTCGATTAAGGCCTTGTGGAGATCCTTCAAGCGTACATAACCATCTTTGTCTAAGACCAAGCCGAATTCGTCTGGTCGGCGTCCCAATACATAAAAGAGCAATTTCTCTAGCTTCTTCTGTTCTTTATTGGTCATGGTGATTCCTCCCAAAAAATTTTGAACATCTTTAAAAATATTTTTGAAGGAAATTTTGAAAAATTCGGCATTTAAAATCTTTACAAATTAAACCTAGTATTTAATGTAATCTTTAGACTTGTCGATTTAATCAGAAAGTGTTAAATACTACAGGTTCTAAAAAAGGCCAAAAACAGGTAACCCTAAAGGGTAGGTGAGAAACAATGAAAAAAAGGAAAAACTTGCAAGAAAAACTCCTTGAGGCCGGTAAAGATGGGGCCATCACCTATGAGACTTTAAATGACCTCCTACCAGAAGACTTTGGAGACCCCAAAAAGATCGAAGAGATCTTCGATTTTCTTTACAAGCATAACATAGAAGTGCTAGATGAAAAGCAACTTTTTCAAAAGGGTCATCCTGAGTGGCCAGAACGTTCTCCCGAGAGGAAGATAGAAGAGGTAGTGGGGGCCACGGGTGAAGAGGAAGAAGCAGCGCCTGTAGTAGAATCAGAGGAAGTCACCAGTGCCTATCTCCGAGAAATGGGGAAATATGCCCTCCTTACCCCAGAGAGGGAGGAGAAGCTTTCTAAGATAATTAGGGGCGGTTTTCGTTTTATTATAGACTCCATTATGGAACATCCTTCCCGAGTGCCTGAAATGGAGGCCTTAAGGGAGCAGATACGTCTTTGGAAGAAACGTGATCCAGGTCTTAAGCCCAAAAAGAGCCATTTGAATTACATGTTGCGCGAGGTGCGCAAGATTTACAAAAAATATCCCGAAGATCAATCTATCTTTGAACTGCTCCAGCAAATCGAGCTCCGTGCCCTAGAAGTAGAAAAGGCCAAAGACGAAATGGTAAAGGCCAATCTACGCTTGGTGGTCTCTATCGCTAAGCGTTATATGGGGCAGGGCCTATCGCTGGCCGATCTTATTCAGGAAGGCAACCTGGGCCTTATGCGTGCTGTTTTTCGCTTTGACTACAGCAAGGGAAACAAGTTTTCTACCTACGCTTCCTGGTGGATAAGGCAGGCAATTACCCGTGCTATCCTAGATAAGACTAGGACTATTCGACTCCCGGTACACTTTTTGGAGTTGCGCAGTCAATTCTTCAAGGCCTTTTACGAATTGGTCAAGGAGCTTGGGCGTGAGCCGACTCCAGCGGAGATTTCTGAACGTACAGGTATCCCCAGGGACAAAGTGTTGGCTATATTTGAGGCTTCAAGAGAACCAGTGTCGCTTGAATTGCCCATAGGCGATGAAGACAGCACTTTGGGAGACTTTATCGAAAACAAGGAGAGCCCCTCGCCTTTTGAGCAGGTAAAAGATCGCGACTTGTCTGAGAAGGTGCGCAATCTCTTGTCTACCCTTTCTCCTCGTGAGGAAAAGATCATTAGGTTGCGCTTTGGTATAGGGGAAGATAGTGAATATACCCTGGAAGAGATCGGAAAGCGTTTTGGGGTCTCGCGCGAGCGTATCCGCCAGATCGAAAAAAAGGCCTTGTCCAGGCTACGCCAGATAACTAAAAAGGAACACTACAAATATTATTCTGATTAAAGCTACCCATGGTGCCCCCTCGTTTAGAGGGGGCATCGCATATTAGAGATGAGCAAAAAGAAAAGGCCCATAGTTAACTATCAAGCCAGGTCTAGGTCAAAGAGAAGATCAAGGATTACGCTGACACGTTTTAGACTTTTTGCCCTATGCCTAGGGTTGCTGTTTGTTGTATGTTTGGGACTGCATCTCTATTTTTCTTGGGAGCGAGGTCGCCTTTTGCAGGTTAAACAAAAACTCCTCTTGACTAACGCCACCCTTTCGGAAAAGATAACTCGCCTAAAGACAGATCCAAAGGCTTATGAAGAGGTCGCCCGTCAAAAATATGGGTTGATAAAACCCGACGAGCGCCTCATTATCTTAGAATAGTAATCATAGGCCGCAATTTTCCGTTATTTTAAAATAGGATAATACCCTTTAATAAGGAGGAGGGAATGGCTTATTCTACTACTGATTTTCGCCGGGGTCTCAAGATTGAGTGGGACGGTAAACCTTACGAAGTCCTTGAATATCAACATTCAAAAGTGGCCAAAGGGCAGGCCACCGTGCGTACACGCTTACGGGATTTGATTACCGGGCGGGTAATAGAAGTAAATTTCCGTTCTGGAGAAAAATTCGAAAGACCCGATTTGGAAGAGAAGGAAATGCAGTATTTGTATGCGGAAGGTGATCGTTATGTCTTTATGGATATGGAAGATTACGACCAAGTCTATTTAGACAAAGACCAGTTGGGAGAGGCCTGGAAGTATCTTCAAGAAAATATCACGGTAAAGGTGCTTTACTATAAAGGGCGTCCTATTGGGGTAGATTTACCCATTACGGTGGCCTTAAAAGTAGTGGAAACCGAGCCCGGAGTTCGGGGAGATACGGTTTCGGGGGGTTCCAAACCGGCCAAACTCGAGACCGGTGCCGTAATCAAAGTGCCCCTTTTTATTAACGAGGGTGACGTAATAAAAGTTGACACCCGCACAGGTTCTTATGTGGAAAGGGCGGAATGATGTTGACGCTAAAGAAACTCCAGCAGTTTAAAGAATATATCGAAAGTGGGGCCTTTTTTGAGGATTTTGACCAACGTCCGGCGGATGGACAGGCCGAAATGCTTGATATGCTGGAAGTGCTTTTTGAGACCTGTGAGATAGCTGATCAAAAGCTTTCCGAACATTTTTACCGGCGTTGGCAGGGTGGGGGCGAGGAGTAATGCCTTATTTTATACGGGCCAAGACCTACTACCGCTATGCCGAGCAACAGCTAAGGGCAGCAGAAGATGCCTTGGACCAGGGAGATCTTGCAGGGGCGTGTCAAAGGGCCAAGGAGGCCGTGGAGAAGGCCCTGAGGGCCTTGTGGAGTATAGTGGAATTTGAGGCCCCTGAACAAAAACCTTCGGTAGAAGAGATCCTTTCTCAAATTGAGCGCGCTGTAGAACCTACTATGGCCCGTGAATTGCGCCGAGCGTGGCGAAAAATCGAGGACCTATCTTCTAAGGGGTTAGATCAAGACAAAGTCAAAGAAGTGATAGCTCAGGCCCGTTTTGTGGTAAGAAATACCCGCGAGATATTAGAACCCTTGATAGGTCCGCCTGAGTCGCCGAAGAAAAGGCCCTTTTTACTCTGATCAACCCTTTGAAGGACACAGATGGGCCACTACACAGTGTTTACATTGGGGGTTTCGTGAACGGCATATTTTGCGTCCGTGGGCCTGAAATACATAAGGCACAGTAGCCCAATCTTCTCGAGGTAATAGGGCCATAAGGTCCTGTTCGATCTTGTTAGGGTCTTTTTCTTTGGTAAAACCTAGGCGTTGGGCAAGCCTTCGCACGTGGGTGTCTACAGGGATCCCCTCAACGATGCCGTAAGCATTAGCCAAGACAATATTGGCTGTTTTCCGGGCGACCCCAGGTAGGCAGAGTAAGTCATCCATATTCCGGGGTACTTCTCCGTTGAAACGTTCTTGAATTATCTTGGCGGCCTCTTTTATATAGCGGGCCTTTTGTTGATAAAAACCCGTAGGTTTGATGTCTTCGGCCAGTTCTTCTAGATCGGCCTCGGCATAGTCTTGGGGGGTTTTATATTTTTGAAAGAGTTTAGATGTTACTTGATTGACACGTTCGTCTGTGCACTGGGCAGAAAGGATAGTGGCTACTAAAAGTTCCAAGGGGTTAGAAAAATTTAGGGCAATGCGGGCCTTAGGATAGGTCTCTTTGAGGATACAGGTAATTTCTAGTAACCGCTTTTTCTCGTTTGCAGAGACTTCTGGGGGGTGATATATCTTTCGGGCCACGCTTGCCTCCTACAAAAACTCACGGGTACCCTGTTGAATAATTTGGACCAAATGTTCCACCATTTCCTGAGAATCTAAGGTTTCCGACGACCAACTTTTCAGAGGGGCCAAGGCCTCGGGAAAGGAACGTTCCGCCACAGGCAAGGCCTTATCTTTAACCAGCCGGCTACAAAGGGTAGGCCTTAGTTCTTCGGCCAAGGTAAAAAACAGCATCAAACGCCTAAAGATATTACGGTCGTAAGAATCAAGTTCTTTTCCCACCTCAAGACAGTCTTTTCCCGCTAAAGTTAAGTGTTTAAGCCTTTCCAGCAGAGGAATGCGTATTTGAGACTGGACCATTTCATCTAAGCGGGTGTATTCCCAGGCTATCTCTGTATATTCGTGAAAAGAAAAGTCTTTAAGGAGCAAGCTTTCCCGAAACCATTCGGAAAACTTGGTCTTTAAATAGTCTACCAGGGTCAAAAAATCTAATTGGGCCCGTTGGAATTTTAATTCTTCAATATTTAGGCCGCTTAGGTGTGCTATTTGTCCTAGGTTAAATGTGCCAGTATAAATATGTAGGAGGGCCGCCAAATAGTGATAATTGGGAAAGATAATGCGTTTGCCCATAATGGTGGCTCTGGGTGGGCGATGGTGATAGCGGTCTAAGGCTTCTATAACCCATTTGGCCCCTAGGAACATTTTAGACATGAGACAAAAATATCATACCTTTGATTCTAGCCCAAGGGTCGCCAAGGCAAAACTATTATTGGTAGCCCTGCTTTATTTTGCCGAAGGCCTTCCTTTTGGTTTTTTATACGTGACCCTGCCGGTATACTTGCGCTTTTCCGGGATAGATTTGGTTTCCATTGGGTTGTTGTCTTTGACAGGGTTGGCCTGGAGCCTTAAGCCTTTGTGGGCCCCTTTATTGGATCGTTACGGTTCTAAACCCCAATGGGTTACCATGTCTTTATTAACTTTGGCCCTTTTATCCCTTCTTCTGGGACAAGTATCTCCCGCTGGAGGGCCTTATCTGGCTCTGGTCTTTGGGCTTGCCTTTACGTCGGCCACCTTAGACATTGCGGTGGATGGTTATACCATTGAAATCCTTGAACCTCACGAAGTGGGGGTGGGAAACGGTGTAAGGGTGTCTGCCTACAGGGTGGCCTTAATAGTAGCTGGTGGGGCCTTGGTGGCCCTTAGTCAGGTGTGGGGCTTCCACGCTATCTTTGTGTTGATTGCGGGGGCCTTTATTACCCTGAATATCGTTTTGTTCTTTTGGCCCAAACCCTTGGTCAAGCCGGTCAAACAGGACTCCCTAAGCTTGGTCAAGCAATATCTGTTGCCTCTAAAAGATCTTTTAGGGCGGCCCTACATATGGGCGGTAGTGCCTTTTGTTTTGCTCTTCAAGGTGGGGGACGCCATGATGGGCTCCATGATTTACCCCTTTTGGGTAGATAAAGGCTTTAGTCGGGCCGAAATAGGGCTTATTTCAGGGACCTTGGGCACCATGGCCAGCATAGGCGGGGCCCTTCTTGGGGGGTGGGTTACAGATTTGATGGGTCTGGGCCGGGCCCTTTGGTCTCTTGGGGCTACCCAGGCTTTGTCAAATCTAGGTTATGCCTATGCAGCCTTACCTAATAGTCCACGTCTTTCGGTATACGGGGCCTCATTAATCGAGAGCTTTACCGGTGGTTTAGGAACAGCGGCCTTTTTGGCCTTTCTCATGCGCCTTTGTCGACGTGATCTCAGTGCCAGTCAATACGCCTTACTGGCCACCCTTTTTAGTTTGAGTCGTTCTGTGGCTGGTGCGTTGGGGGGTTGGGGAGCGGCCCACTTTGGTTATGCTGCGTTTTTCTTCTACACTTTTATTGCTTCTCTTCCGGCCTTTGGGCTCATTCCTTACGTCCTAAAGGCTTTGGCCTTATGGGAAGAAAAAAGGCCGTAATATTTTGGGTCTTTAACGTTGCCTTATGTCCTACTCTAGTGTTAAATAGCGCGCAAATACACACGCCCATTTTCTATGGGTGGTAGGGTGTCCTTATGTTTAAGGATAGCCACCTATAGGGGCGGAGGAAAAACCCAAAGGAGGTCGCAAGTTATGGGCAGACTCACTATGAAACAACTCTTGGAAGCTGGTGTCCATTTTGGACATCAGACGCGTAGGTGGAACCCCAAAATGAAACCTTTTATTTTTGGGGAACGTAACGGCATCCACATCATTGATCTTCAGCAGACCGTAAAGCTCTTCGATGTGGCCTACGACTTTATTGTGGATACCGTGGCCAACGGAGGAAAAGTACTCTTTGTAGGTACCAAACGGCAGGCTCAGGACACCATTGTCGAAGAAGCTAGACGCTGCGGCATGTATTTTGTGAATCACCGCTGGCTTGGAGGTACACTTACCAATTTTCGTACCATTCGCCAAAGTATTGATAAGCTCAAAAAATTGGAAGAATGGTTTGAGGACGGCACCATTGAGCGTTTTCCCAAAAAAGAGCGCTTAAAGCTGGAGCGCCTGCGTCAAAAATTAGAACGTAACTTGGGAGGTATAAAAGATATGGAAGACCTCCCGCAGGCTATTTATATAGTAGATCCCAAAAAAGAACATATTGCGGTGCTTGAGGCTCGTAAATTGGGTATCCCTATCGTAGCTATAGTGGATACCAATTGTGATCCAGACCTTATTGACTACATTATCCCAGGGAATGACGATGCTATAAGGGCCATAAAGTTGCTTACCAGTAAGATTGCTGATGCCTGTTTAGAAGGAAAGGCCCTTTGGGAAGAAAAGCTCCAGGCAGAAACGGACAAGGCCGTTGAAGAGGAGATGATCGAAGCGGCTCAAGAGGCCGAACAGGCTTCCGAAGGAGTAGAGGAAGAGACTTTGGCCTCCGAAGCTACGGAGGAAAAAGACGCAGAAATTCAGGCTGAAGAGGCCCAGGCTTAAAATAAAGCACTTTAGGGTTATAGGAGGTAGTTATGGCTGAAATTACCATGGAGATGATCAAAAAGCTGCGTGAGCGGACGGCAGCTGGTTTTATGGATTGTAAAAAGGCCTTACAGGAGGCCGGTGGAGACATGGAAAAGGCCGTAGATCTCCTTCGTCAGAAGGGTCTGGCCATTGCCGCCAAGAGGGCTGGTAAGGCTACCACCGAGGGAGTAATTGCCTGTTATATCCATGCCAATAATAAGTTAGGGGCTATGGTAGAGGTCAATTGCGAGACCGATTTTGTGGCCCGTACCGAAGAGTTTCAGAAATTTGCCCACGATATAGCCATGCATATTGTGGCGGCCAATCCGATTTGTGTCACTAGAGAAGACGTGCCCGAAGAGGTACTGGCCAAAGAAAAAGAGATTTATGCGGCTCAGGCCCGGGAGAGTGGCAAGCCGGAACACATTATCGAGAAGATAGTAGAAGGTAAGCTGGAGAAGTTTTATAAAGAGGCGGTCTTAATGGAGCAACCCTTTGTAAAGAACCCCGATTTGACTATTCAGGATCTATTAAACGAATTGATGTCTAAGACCGGCGAGCGTATCCAGATACGTCGCTTTGTACGATATCAGGTGGGAGAGGAGCTGTAGATGCAGGAAGAGCCCCGCTACCGACGCATATTATTAAAATTGAGTGGTGAGGCCCTAATGGGTACAGCCTCCTTTGGTATTAACCCAGAGATAATGTTTGCCCTGGCCAAGGAGATAGGGCGGGTTCATGAGCTTGGGGTTCAAATAGGCATTGTTATTGGAGGAGGAAATATCTTTCGTGGGGTAG
>Ga0256840_1000193_pt1 | contig 58959 bp, 51 predicted proteins | sample 355202metaG_FD_185969 | JGI IMG/M metagenome (GOLD analysis project Ga0256840, IMG submission 185969) | Hydrothermal vent microbial communities from Mid Atlantic Ridge, Atlantic Ocean - 355-202 | ecosystem: Environmental > Aquatic > Marine > Hydrothermal vents | place: Atlantic Ocean: Mid...
GAAGGGGAGTTGTTCTTGGTTTCATGTGCCTTACCGTGTGTCGCACTAATGAAACTAAGAACGAAACTACTTTTTCAACTAACTGATCTTAATTGAAAAAAATCAAATTTGGTGACCCCACGGGGAGGGGACATCATGTTTGTATATTAGTGATTTCATTAGTTAATATTTATTAATAATTAAGCTATGTGTATCACCGTGTGTGTCACTTGTCAAGGAAGTTGTGACATCTTGATCTGGATTAAAATATCCATCCCTGGTTATATTTCTGCATAACTTTCCGCAAGCGCACCTTTGCCCGTTGCAGATCATTTTTGTGGCGATGAAAGTCCTTCCGACAATAAGCAAGGTAATCTGTATCAAAATCCTCTACTGAGGACAAATTCTGATTAAATTCAGATTCATCTTCAGAAAAAACTCCCTTCAAATTATTTTCTTCACCATACGAAAAAATAATATCTTCGTAGAAATCGACATAATTTTGATGAAGCTCAACCTGTGAAATAGCATGAGCAATGTTAGGATCTATCAAGGTTCTCGCGTCTCCTTATTTTTATAATATCAACCGCTCGTACTTATTCGTTCCAATACTTTTTTAATCCAAAAGGGGTAGCTGGTAGTTTGTCGTCCACAATACTTTTACGATAGGCCCAATCAATGGTTTTGGGATCCATCGCCAGCGGTGTACAGAGACGATCAGGATCGGGAACTGTTCCTACTCTTCCTAGGTCAAGTCTGTCAGTGTCAAAACAGGCCTGTACCGTGAGATTGTCATGGGTTCGTGCCTGGGTGTGCAACTCGCAAGCAATTGTCAGAAGGTCGAATTCTGAGTCATCCAGAGCGCAATATTTACGGAGTTCTCTGGCAAGGTCAGCTCCTCTCTTCCCATGATTACGATCCCAATGTTCATTCGTCCTGCCTGCATCATGAAATATAGAAAAAAGTTGGACTATGCGCCCATTGACATCTTCCTGTTTCGCCAATTTTATACCATTGTCATAGACTCTGCTCCAATGAACAATTCCGTGTGTTCCCAACCAGGGCAGATTGTATTGCTCTTTAACCAGAGCAATGAGTTCTAAGGTGATTATATTCAAAATTTCTCTCTTGTTTGCGGATCCTGTACCTACCACAGGATCTATAGGCCACCGTAATACACTCATGAAAAATTGAGCGTACGAATGCGTCCTGATAAAAAAAGGTAAAAATGAAGTGGTTACGTGTGCTGGGAGGGAAGGATACTAAAAGACGATCACGAGCATCAATGTAGCGGTGAGCATACTGTTTCTCCTGTGATATTTTGTAGAACTTATTTTACAGTATTATCATGTAAAAATCAAGTAAATAATGAAACTACAGGTGGTTATGTGGTCGCCGCGCAGGCATTGAGAGGAGAAGGCCCTGGGCGAGTGCAGTCCGATCCTTGATATTTTTCCAGGTTATGCTAGTTCGAGCGTAGTTAAATCCGTATCCCTGCAAACCGAGATCCTTCGGGAATGATAATAAAATTTTCATCATCTTCCTTGTCGTCAAATAGTCCCTCAAAATACTTCATATTGTCTTCAGCTTCATCAGGTTGTTCGCTTTTGCCTTGAAGCGCATCTACTATGTCTTTTTTGACAGGAGGCAACACAGGGGCTTCTACTACCTTTCCTGACCTATTTTCATGTGCGCTCTCAGTCGTTACCCCTATCACATAATCAGTATCCATGACCTCTTGGAAATATTCTACCATAAGGGTCTTCAGTTCAGTTTCATACTCAGCAGGAACGATGAAGGAATCGTGGATACATTTGATTGGAATTTCACAATTTATAAACTCCATCATTATCCGGTCAGCAATCTCGGAGTCTTTTCGCATTAACCTCATAGCAACACCTGTATTCATAAATTTTGCTATGGGTTTATTATGATCTCGCAGACGTGCATAAATCCTCTCAATATATTTTTTTGTTAATCGTTCATCTCCTTTTTCATATCCAAATTCCTTACGAAAATGAGAGGAGACTGCGCTCCACATCGTCTTGGGGTTTTTGTGATTAATTGATATCAGCAGAACCGTTTTGTACTCCTTTCTTAACTTTGGATCAGTGCGCTTGTCTATCATGTAAATATTGTCGGGAGGTATAGCACCGGTCATTACATATAACATGGTCGGGTGGATGCTGGTGTAATCACATTCTACAACGTTCTTATTTCCCATCGTAATTTTAGCCCTCATCCAGCTTGGAAAATTCTGTATAGGATCACCATAAAACCTGCCATGATGATTGAATGCTTTACTGGTATCTGAGAATGCTCTAAACATCGTACAATGATTTATTCTGAACCAAAACTTCCGACTCCTGGGATAATCATTTAGCACTTGATCAATAGAATAATATGTGTCCTCATCATTGCCATAGTTTGACCATGGAATATTGGAACTATCCGTCTGATATAGTGTGTTTAAAAGAGTTGTTCTCTTAGTAACGGGTGTTGTCCTCTTTCTGTCCTCTCTCTCTGTGTTGGTTGTTGTTGTGTTATGGGTACTGTTATGTTGATGATGGATTTGTATATTAAGAACGTTGTAGGTGTTGGTATCTCTGTTAATGAGTTGGTCAGTGGTTTGTGCGCTATCATTCTTTACCACCACTTTGCTCCCTTTTTTCATTTTACGATCCAGAAAGACTATAGAGCCGTTAAGCATCATATTATTGAAACTATCAGCATGTTCTGGGTCAATCCCCGTTAGCTCTTTTCTGGTCAAGGTTAAGATGATTATTCTAAGCGGAGCTTGTCTCATGAATGAATTGTATTGATTAAGCCTGTGCCTCATTTTGATAGTTTTAGGGGTGTCTTTATAAGGTTTTAATTTGAACTGTTTATCATTGATTTTATGCCTGAGTTGGATGACTTCTTTTACATCTTCCCTGGTAACTTTGATATTTTTGTTACCGCCGATGCTTTCAATGTTCTCTATAAGGTTTATGAATTTTTGTGAAGGGTATAGGCGGGTTTGTTTGCCCTTATTACGTTGTTTATTATAAAAACCTATATGGAGATCAATCCACCCGTTGTCGGCCAAAGCATCCATGGTTTTGATGACTATAGTGGCGGTGGTATTAATTTGAGAATATCTTTTGTTATAGTGATAATCGTTGTTGCTTCTTGATACTCGGATACAATAGCCAGACTGATAGGATAAAATTAAATTCAGGACATAATTTTTGACCATATCCCGGTAGTCTGTTCTGATCTTATTCTTCTTGGTTATTTTTGAGGATAATGGCAGGGATTGCCAGACAGTATCTATAATGTTCTTTATCTGCTGGTCAGTGTAATTATCTACCTGCTGGTATCGAAGAACGTCAAATGGGAATGAGTTGTTGTAGTTGAGTTCTGTGGCTTGGGTTTGGTGAAACATTTGATAGCATCCGGCGCGCTACCCCCCTGTTTTGGTAGAGCATAAATAATAGTATCAGGGGCATGATGTAGTGTGATGCTTTCAAGTGTTTTGTCCTGTCCGTGTATAGTGTAAGTACTGGTGCTGATTATCTGTTCGTGGGTAGTCAGCACTATTTTTTTAATAATCTGGTAAAAGGCCTGTTTGTACTTGTCTTTGCTGATTTAATTTGTGGAGATGATGATTCTGAAGTTCCTGGCGCTCTGCATCTACAAGTTGTCCCTTTTTATGTTTGATATACATTCTGATTCCGGCCCGTATCATTTCTGAGCGCGTTGAGCCAATATTATTTTTCCACCAGTCCAGTTCTTGTAATAGCGGGATAGGCATACAAAAATTGATGCTCTTTAAGCCGTTTTCTCGTTTCCATTCCGTTGTCTTTTTCTTGAATATTTCCATTAAATCTCTCCTCTGTTTTTAGGAATCATACATATCTTACCTATTATTTAGGCATTGACTATATTGGGTTCTGAGTGCTTTGTTTACTCCATGTCTGGTGTGGTGAAAGAGACAAAATAAAAAGAGGAATGGCTTTGGCAGCAATTCCTCTTCCATTGAACAAGTATATGTAGCTTCATAATATAATTTACATCAGGTCATTTTTTAGAATTGTTTGCTTGATTTCTTTGCCAGATGATAGGATGTTTAATCGACAATATTCAGAAAGTATTCCAAGTCTACTTCTTGGTTAATTGGCCTTTCATGCTTCTCGGCAATATCCTCTTTGTTATTCTTATTATTAGATAATTCTGGAGTCATTTGAACGTCCTTTTTCTCTATAGGTTTTGGTTCAAGGAGTTTCTTGAACCCTTCAACACCAAAGCACCAATCGATATCAGGTGGTATATCGTTCCCTTCCTCCAAGTATTCAATATGCTCATGGATTCCATAGATAAAAGATCCGCAAAAACAAAAACCAAACGGTTCGACATAATATGCTTTAACCCGGTAACCTTGGCACTCTAACTCTTGATAAATACCAATTGGCGGCCCGATTTTAGTATCAAACCGAAATGTAAAAATAGTACCATTCTCGGATAATTTTCTCTCATCGGCAGAATCGTACATAGGCGGTGAAAAGGTTCCCCAGTTTTTTATGCTCCAACTATACTTGTCCTCAAATGAACACTTATCATCCGGAGGCGGCAAAATCTTATGGAAAAAATCCTCGGTATCTGAGATTTGGTATAAAAATTTAATTTTCGATTTTTCCTCGTGTGTTACTATCATGTAATTCATGCAATAATCGGACATGTTGTTTCTCCTTTTTTTGAATTTGTTTGCCAATTGGCCGGTGCTGCTATTTCCACCATGTGTTGATATCTAAACTCCAACAACTGATCAAAATATCTTTCATCTTTTTCATGCTTAAATCCTTGGTACATTGACTACCTCCTATAGTCCAAATTCTGATAATACTTTTCGTCTCTCAATATGGGCCTTGAAATACAAATCAAGCCCGTCTCTAAAAATTGATGAGTACGATTTCCTCTCTTCGTCTGCTAACTGCATTAACGTCTCTTTCTGAAGCCTGTTTAGCACAATGCAGACGCGCTCCTTTCCATTTTTTTGTTTTTTCTTTTTCATACTTAAATCTCCTTTAGTATGTGGTTAGTTGGGTAATTCTTTTCTGCCTCATGATAGTATTTATGTCACTTGAACAACTCTTTTTGTGTATTTTTGCAAAAAAGTGTTTTTTTTTATTTTTTTATGATTTTTACTTTAGAGAATGATTAATTACGGTAATGATCGTTTATTGCTTTCAGGCAAGCGTAGCAAAATCACATTGTGTTTGGTCCGTAACGGTACTATCGCTACGGACCAAACAGTAGTGGCGGGATGGAAGAATAATTAATGTGATTTAAGAGAGGAAGATTTGAGAAAATATAAGGAGGGGCGCGTATCGGTGAAGGAACCTTGAGTTTGGTTAAGAAAATAGTGCATCTATATGCACGTTAAGTACAGTGCCTGTTGTCAAGGAAAATCGAAAATATTTAGGGCGCCTTGGTTAGAATGTAATATCACCAAATCGATTGTTATTGTTGGGATCATTAAAAAGATTTGTTCTTTTTATAAGTTTCTTCATTTTAAGAGCTGCGAGTTCTGCGTCCCTTTGCATTTCTTCTTCGTACTCATCTGAAATTACTCTTAAAAGTTTAATTATGAAGTCCTCTGTGCTGAGCTTTGGTCGTTGCCAATATGCTATCATTTGTAGGTTGTTATAGAGCTCTCTTGGGATAGCAATACGTCTATTTGGCCGTGTCTTTTTTGAATCCATAGTTGCATCCTTATGATAAGTGATTGGTGTGTGTTTTTTTTATTTTATCAGATTATTGTATAATATTGTCAATAAAAAAGCCATTTTCTTCATATTAATGAAAATCTAATGTTGTTAAATTTCTCATTTGGTTAATTTGTCTTGTTATTATAGAATGATATGCATGTGTGGTTTTTTTTAATTGGTTAATTTAAACTTACGGTATAAAGTTTTAATAGTGAGATGTTAAATACGTTAATTACAATCCTGCTACCATTTCTCCCAAGCGAACAGGGTTTTCGCTAATATATCGTGCCGTAGTCTGGATTGATGAATGGCCCATTAAAACAGAGACTGATTTCACGTCATATCCCTTTTCTATAAGCCTCGTAGCGAAAGTTCTACGCCCTGAATGTGATTTTGCCCCCTTGATACCAGACTTCCTATAAATGCGTTTGAAAACCTGTTGTAGCGAGTTAGGCGTGAATGTTGTCTTTTGACTTTTGAAGAGGTGTCGATTCAAGTCGCCGACCCTGGGATCAAGATAAGATTCAAGGTTTTTTCTTAATTTCTTGTTTGTGAGATAGATAGTTCTACCTTTGTTACCCTTGGTCTGGTGCGCGGTCAGGTGAAAGTCATTGAGAATATGGCCATCATCACCCACGACATCGTCAATTTTTAAAGAAGCCATTTCTTTTACTCTGAGTCCAAGTCTAAAAGAGAAATCCAGAAGAACGGTATCACGTTTTCCGGTACGCCCTGCACCGGCAACAGCATAAACTCGTTTAATTTCGTCATCCGTCAAAACTTTAGCCTGTCCTTCTCGCAATGGCATCACCTCGTAACATAATATGTATAAATGATTGAATGAAATGAAATGTAAATATTATACCCCGTTTGTTTTTCATTGTCAACCTTTAGGGCCCGTCAAATCAACAAACGTTTACTTTTGTATATTAGTAAATGTTATAGATATGAGGTGAACACGTCTGTGCTTCGGGGTGGGGAGAGGTGTGAAAGTTAGAAATTGAATAATAAAGAGGTGTAAATGGTGGATTTAGCTAATAAGAACATAATACTATACATTTGTAATTGTTTGGAATATAGTATTTTTTAGCTATTTAATCTGTATTATTAAGGCATCATTGTGGTAACTTTGTAGACAAGGAACTCATGAGTAACCAATTCTTCGAACATCCTATTCTTAACTCACCATACGATTATCCTGCCAGGCATTGGGAGCTTGATGAGCACGGCCAGCCCACCCAGCAGATTGTTGAGCGCCGACGTAAAGCAGAGTTCATTACTCCAATTCCTAAACCCAGGAAACGGAAAGGCAAGGGGACCCAGCAAAAACTTTTTGCCGATCATACGCTTACCAGCGAAGGCCAGCAGTATGATCCAACTCCCATCATTAATAAACTCCGTGAGGAAGTCGATAAGTGGAGGGCTCTTCCCAATCCAGACGACTGGAAAGTTACCCCGGAAACTGCGCGGTTATTAAAGCATTGGCGGCATCATAAGTTCAGCGGTATCCGGCCATTCTTCTGTCAGGTTGAGGCTATAGAAGTAGCAATCTGGCTTATTGAGGTAGCTCCTAAGATCGGAAAAAGAGGGAAATTCTTTCTTGAGCATCTTGAGAGTGCCAACAACGACGCCAACCCGGAATTAATGCGCCTGGCTCTCAAGCTTGCCACCGGTGCAGGTAAAACTACCGTTATGGCCATGCTTATTGCCTGGCAGACCATCAATGCGGTACGCAGACGTTCAAGTAAAAAATTTACCCGTGGTTTTCTTATTGTGGCCCCAGGGCTCACTATTCGTGATCGCCTCCGTGTTTTGCAGCCCAATGATCCGAATAGTTATTACGCCAGCCGGGAACTGGTTCCAGGAGATATGCTTGCCGACCTGGAGCGAGCCAAGATTATCGTCACCAATTACCATGCCTTCAAGCTCAGAGAGCGGATTAAACTGGCCAAGGGTAATCGATCACTGTTACAGGGGCGGGGAGAGGAGCTTGACACAAGGGAAACCGAAGGTCAGATGCTGCAGCGGGTAATGCCTGACCTGATGGGCATGAAGAATATCATGGTCATCAATGATGAGGCCCACCACTGCTACCGGGAAAAGCCTGGCGTAGATGATGTTGCAGACTTAAAAGGGGATGATAAAAAAGAAGCCAAGAAAAACAACGAGGCTGCCAGGCTCTGGATCACGGGCCTTGAAACCCTTGGACGTAAAATTGGTATCCATCGGGTCATTGACTTATCTGCCACTCCTTTTTTCCTCAGCGGTTCAGGCTATGCCGAAGGGACACTTTTTCCCTGGGCCATGAGTGATTTTGCCCTGATGGATGCCATTGAATGCGGGATTGTCAAGTTGCCCAGGGTGCCAGTGGCTGAGAATCTGCCGGGTGATGAGATGCCCATGTTCCGCAACCTGTGGGAGCATATCAAAAAAGATATGCCGAAAAAGGGACGGGGTAAGGCAAAGGATCTCGATCCGCTCAGTTTACCGGTCAGGCTGCAAACGGCCCTTGAAGCCCTTTATGGTCATTATAAAAAGACCTTTGAGTTGTGGCAGGCAGCAGGTGTTAAGGTTCCACCCTGTTTTATTCTGGTCTGTAACAACACCTCCACTTCAAAACTTATCTATGACTATATCTCAGGCTTTATTCGTCAGAATGAAAATGGCTCCAGCACAGCAGTCCCCGGACGTTTAGAACTGTTTCGTAATTATGATGAGCATGGAAATCCACTGTCCATGCCCCATACGCTGCTTATTGACAGTGAACAACTTGAATCCGGTGATGCCCTGGATAAAAACTTCAGAACCATGGCAGCAACGGAGATAGAGCGGTTTCGTTATGAGATGCGGCAACGTGGCGATCATAAGCAGGCAGAAAATATAACAGACCAGGATTTACTGCGTGAAGTTATGAATACTGTTGGTAAGCCGGACAGCTTGGGCGGTTCCATCCGCTGCGTGGTTTCCGTTTCCATGCTGACCGAGGGCTGGGACGCCAACACCGTCACCCATGTCCTCGGTGTGCGCGCCTTTGGTACCCAGCTTCTCTGCGAACAGGTTATTGGCCGTGCCCTGCGTCGTCAGTCCTATGATTTGAATGAAGAGGGTCTGTTTAACGTGGAGTATGCCGATGTGCTGGGTATTCCCTTTGATTTTACGGCTAAACCTGTTGTTGCACCGCCCCAGCCGCCCAGGGAAACCATCCAGGTCAAGGCTGTAAAACCGGATAGAGATCATCTGGAAATTCGTTTCCCAAGGGTACAGGGATACCGGGTTGAACTACAGCAGGAACGTCTTACCGCCCAATTTACCGATGATTCAACCCTGGAGCTGACTCCTGATCTGGTCGGTCCATCCATCACCAATAACCAGGGCATCATAGGCAAAGGCGTGGAACTCAGCCTGAAACACCTGGAGGATATGCGGCGCTCCACCCTGATTTTCCATGTCACGAAAAGATTGCTCTACACCAAGTGGCGAGATCCCGGTGAAGAGCCCAAAATGCACCTCTTTGGCCAGCTCAAACGCATTACAAAACAATGGCTTGATAAGTACCTGGTTTGCAAGGGTGCAACCTATCCAGGCCAGCTCATGTACCAGGAACTGGCTGATATGGCCTGCGAGCGCATCACGGCCGCAATCACCTTATCTCAGATAGGGAAAAACCCGATCAAGGCTGTGCTTGATCCGTATAATCCTACCGGCAGTACCAGCCATGTAAATTTTAACACCTCGAAAACCAGCCGCTGGGAGACAAGTTCCGAGAAATGCCATATTAACTGGGTTATCCTGGACAGTGACTGGGAGGCTGAATTCTGCCGGGTTGCCGAAGCCCATCCCAAAGTTATTGCCTACGTTAAAAATCATAACCTGGGCCTGGAAGTCCCCTATCGGTATGGTTCCGAGACCCGTACTTACATCCCGGATTTTATCGTCCACATAGATGACGGTCATGATGATCCACTGCAGTTGATTGTGGAGATCAAAGGGTATCGGCGGGAGGATGCCAAGGATAAAAAAATCACCATGGATACCTACTGGATACCCGGTGTCAATAACCTGAAGAAATATGGCCGCTGGGGTTTTGCCGAGTTTACGGAAGTGTACCAGATCGAGGTTGATTTTGAGGCAAAGGTCGAATCTGAATTTAATAAAATGATTGATGCAGCCACAGCAGTAAACGTGGAATAAGGAAAGGGTATGGCAAAACGGAAACCAAAGACAAAAAAGGTTGTTGAGACCATCATTCACGATGAGGCCAGCCGGAAGAATATTCCCACTGCTGAATATCAGTCGGTGATGCGGGATGATGAAAAAGACCCGATCCAGGTGGCCTATGAGCGGCGCAACCGTGATCTTGACCCGCAGTTGGTGTGGCGGGGGAAGGATGAACAGGACTGGTCGGATCTGGTGGTGCAGGCCCCGCCTCTTTATATTCAGGAGAAGGTGCATCCCAAGATTCTGATTGATGATCTGCGCAATCAGACGGAAAATCGTGAAGGTGAAGGCCAGCCACGGCAGATGGATCTCTTTGGTGATTTTAATGGTCTGCCGGATGATACGGCCAAGACTGAATTTTACCAGCATGATGCCAACTGGACAAACCGGATGATTCTCGGTGATTCGTTGCAGGTTATGGCCTCTCTGGCCGAGCGGGAGGGGTTGCGGGGCAAGGTGCAGTGTATTTATCTTGATCCGCCCTATGGGATTAAATTTAACTCCAATTTTCAATGGTCAACTACCAGCCGGGATGTCAAGGACGGTAATAAAAAGCACATCACCCGCGAGCCGGAGCAGGTTAAGGCCTTTCGGGATACCTGGCGGGACGGGATTCATTCGTATTTGACCTATCTGCGGGATCGGTTGACGGTTTGCCGGGATTTATTGACGGAGAGCGGGTCTATTTTTGTCCAGATTGGGGATGAGAATGTGCATCGGGTTCGGTGTTTGATGGATGAGGTTTTTGGGGAGGAGAATTTTCATTCCTTGATTTCATTTAAGAAAACATTACCGCTTGGATCGTCTGGATTAGCCGGTATCTGTGATTATATTTTTTGGTATTCTAAAAACTTAGAAACTATGAAATATCGTGAATTACGGATACCTAAAAATTTAGGGGCAGGGACAGGGTATACATGGGTGCGTGATGATCTGTTTGTAGAAAGAAAAATGACTACAACGGAACGAAATAATCCGCAAACACTTGACAAATCAAAAAGACCATTTTTTGCCGCAACATTAGCATCGTCTGGTTATACACCCACATGTATGTATGATTTTCATATGGATGGGAGACTTTTTAAGTGCGGCAAGAAAAGTTGGAGAACCCATAAAGATGGTATGAGTAGATTGATAAAAGCATTTCGTCTTGTTGCTCCGGGGAAATTGCCGTGTTTTAAAACATTTCATGATGACTATCCTGTTCAACCATTACATAACTTATGGGATGATACTCATGGGGCCTCGGATTTAGTGTATGTTGTGCAAACATCTAATAAGGTTATCCAGCGTTGCATTCTTATGACTACCGACCCCGGTGATTTAGTTTTGGACCCGACATGTGGATCTGGCACAACAGCCTATATTGCTGAACAATGGGGGAGGCGTTGGATAACTATTGATACTTCACGAGTGGCACTTGCTTTAGCGCGATCTCGGATTATTGGTGCCCGCTATCCTTATTATTTGTTATCTGATAGCAAAGAAGGTCAACAGAAAAAAGCAGAAATCAGTCAAGAAATACCTTCCGAAAAGCCTACTTTTAATAATATTAGACAAGGGTTCGTTAATTATCGTATCCCGCATATTACTTTGAAGGACATTGCCAATAACACCGAAATTGACGTAATCTGGGATAAATTCCAGCAAACCCTGGAACCCCTGCGAAAGCAACTCAACCAAGAATTGCAAAAAAAAAGGCAGGAATGGGAAATCCCCCGAGAAGTCGGAGAAGACTGGTCAAGTACGGCAAAGCAACTCCATAAAAAATGGTGGCAAAACCGCATAGCCCGGCAAAAAGAAATAGACGCTTCCATTGCTGCCAAGGCCGACTTTGAATACCTCTACGACAAACCATACCAGGACAAGAAAAAGGTCAGAGTCGCTGGCCCGTTCACCGTGGAGTCCCTCTCACCCCACCGGGTATTGGCAGTGGATGAAAACGATGAACTGATCGATCCCCTGGCAACCAACCAGCAGGACAACGATCAACAGGGCTTTGTCCAGATGATCCTGGATAACCTGAAAACCGCCGGTGTCCAGCAGGCCCATAAGGAAGATAAAATAAATTTCAGCTCCCTCTCCCCCTGGCCGGGTAAATATATCTGCGCTGAGGGACGCTATCTTGAAGGCGAACAAGAAACAGGCACGGAAAAACGGGCTGCCATCTTTATCGGCCCGGAATTCGGCACCGTCTCCCGCCCCGACCTGGTGGCTGCTGCCCGTGAAGCAGGGGATGCCGGTTTTGATACCCTTATTGCCTGTGCCTTTAACTACGATGCCCATTCCTCGGAATTTGATAAATTAGGCCGCATCCCGGTACTGAAAGCCCGCATGAATGCCGACCTGCACATGGCCGATGACCTGAAGAACACCGGCAAGGGTAATCTCTTTGTCATTTTCGGCGAGCCGGATATTGACATTCTGGAGGTGGAAGAAGATAAGATTCAAGTCAAGATCAATGGTGTTGATGTCTTCCACCCCAACACCGGCGAAGTCCGCAGCGATAATGCCGATGGTATTGCCTGCTGGTTTATCGACACTGATTACAACGAAGAATCCTTTTTTGTCCGCCATGCCTATTTCCTCGGGGCCAATGATCCCTACAAGGCCTTAAAAACAACCCTCAAGGCAGAAATCGACAAAGATGCCTGGGATACCCTGCACTCTGACATCTCCCGCCCCTTCAACAAACCGGAATCAGGTCGTATCGCTGTCAAGGTCATCAATCATCTTGGCGATGAGGTGATGAAGGTGTACCAGATATAGGGTAGAATGATTATGGTTTCCAATAGGACGAAACGTTTACTCTTTATGGAGGGTTGCCATGGCCAGGGCTGACCAGTTAAAAGCATTACTTAAATCGCATAGCGAAGGTGACGATCAGCATTTTTATTCGGTCGCCATGCAGGTTGCAGCCCATGAGGCAAAATTGGGGCATGGCAAGCTGGCTGAAGAGTTGCGGGCATTGATCGACAAGGCGAAGAAAAAGAGGGGTGTCGGACAACCGATTCCCATTGGCCGTCCTCGTGGTGGTCTTGCGGATCTGTTAACGGTTTCTTATCCAAAATCCCGCCTTGGGGACATGATCCTTGAGGAAAATCTTGCCGGTCAGATCAAGCGGGTCATACGTGAACAACGTCATTCTGCTGAAATTCTGGCCCATGGTCTTTCGCCAAGGCGAAAATTATTGCTGGTAGGCCCCCCTGGTACCGGCAAAACCATGTCAGCGGCTGTGCTTGCTGGTGAACTTGGTTTTCCGTTATGTCAGGTTCGGCTGGATGGCCTTATTACCAAGTACATGGGGGAGACAGCAGCAAAACTAAGACAAATTTTCGAGGCTACGGATCATACCCGTGGTGTGTATTTCTTTGATGAATTTGATGCCATTGGCTCACAACGTGGGATGGCCAATGATGTTGGAGAAATTCGGCGGGTTTTAAACAGCTTTTTGCTTATGATTGAGCAGGATACCTCTCGTAGCCTGATTATTGCCGCAACGAATCATCCGGATATCCTGGATCATGCGTTGTTTCGTCGATTTGATGATGTGCTCCACTATACACTGCCTGGCAAAGAACAATCAGTATCCCTTCTTAAAGCTCGCCTGGCCCGTTCAAGTGCAAAAAATGTTTCCTGGGATCGACTGGCTGATATTGCTGCTGGACTCAGTTATGCAGAGGTGAGCCGTGCCAGTGAAGACTCCTTGAAAAATAGCCTGATCAATAAAACAAAAAATATTTCTGAGGCTGAAATTTCTGAGATGCTGGCTGAACGAAAAAATATTACCGACAGATTGCAGCGTCAGCATAGATAATGGTTCAAAACGATAAAAATAAAAAAAGTCATTTTCTGTTGAGAGGTCTGGCTGAAGCTGAGCCTTTCAGGCCGCCGAAAAGGAAAATTGAACCAGTACCAGTTCCGGAACGAAGTCGTCAGGCCCACGGAACCAGGTTGCTTGGTCAAATAGAGGGCATAAAATCAGTAATGGCAGTTGCCTGTGAAGCCCAGAAGGCAATAGGACTTGAGGAGGGACTTGGGTTAAGACTTGAATTTGAATCTTTTTCCGATATTGATTTGGCCTTTGAAAGCCTTCCCCGCGAACGATCTGGAATTGAGCTGCTTAATATACGGATACAGGGGGGAATTACTTTTGCGACTGTCTTTGTGCCGGATGGCAAGCTGGTTCATTTTGAGCAGTTAATAGGGGACTATTTAGCCGAAAAGCGAGACAAAAATGGTGATTTACGTGACAATAGAAAACTTCTTAACACGATAAAAGAGATAAGAATAGCAAGTCTCCGTGAACTCTGGACTGATGATCCCGAAGTGTTCCCGGAACAAGATGATGAAATGTTTTGGTGGGAGGTCTGGTTGCCGGTACGAAAAGATCGCCTTGGCACAGTGGATACCTTCCGCTGGCTGGCTGAAGCTCAAGAGATCAGGGTGTCTGAATCGATCCTGGAGTTCCCCGAACGAACCGTGTTGCTTGTTTATGCTTCCAAGGAGAAAATGCAGCAATCCATGATGACGATCAACTCGATTGCTGAACTCCGGCGTGCTAAAGAAACTGCAGACTTTTTTGATTCATTACCTCCGGCAGATCAGCCTGCCTGGGTTGAAGAATTATTGAGCCGAAGCCAGTTCCCGAAAGAGAATGACACCGTGCCCCATATCTGTTTGCTTGATACAGGTGTGAATAACGGGCATCCTCTGATTCAGCCAGTTTTGGCAGATACCGATCTACATACTGTGGAACCCGCCTGGGGGCTGGATGATAATGATGGTCATGGGACATCCATGGCAGGTCTTGCCTTATTTGGTGATGTAACAACTGTTCTGGAGTCCTCTGCTCCGCTTACCATTGACCATCGTCTTGAATCTGTAAAGTTGTTACAGAAGGATGGGAGCAATCATGGCGATGCTCAGCATCATGGGTATTTAACAACGGAGGCAGTGCTACGACCAGAAATTACTGATCCAAATCGTTCTCGATTATTTGGTATGGCCATAACGGCAAAGGATAATCGTGATCGTGGCCGACCTTCTGCCTGGTCAGCTGCTGTTGATCGATTAGCTGTAGATGCGGAAGGAGAAAATGGTACCCCTCGGTTGATAGTGCTTTCAGCAGGTAATATTAACGACCCGAATGCATGGAGTGGGTATCCTGCTTCCAATACGACGGATGGTATTCATGATCCTGGACAGGCATGGAATAGCCTGACTGTGGGTGGGTGTACAAACCTGACTGATATTACCGAATCAGATGCTGAAAATTATGAACCTGTTGCTGCCGAAGGTGGTTTAAGTCCATTCAGCACGACATCTTCAACCTGGCAAAGCCACTGGCCCTTGAAACCGGATGTAGTTTTTGAAAGTGGAAATGTTGCCAAAGATGGCATCGGGGCTGTCTGGATGCCCAGTTTGAGCCTTCTGAGCTGTCACCATAATCATCATGAACGATTATTTTCCACAATGAATGCAACCAGTGCTGCAACAGCTCTTGGCTGTCGTATGGCAGCACAGTTGATGGTTAAGTATCCTGAGCTATGGCCAGAGTCCATTCGTGCTCTGATTGTTCATTCTGCAGAGTGGACAGATACTATGCGGCAAATGTTTCTTCCTGCTTCCGGCCAGGCGAATAAAGGTGACTATTTAAACCTGGTACGCCACTGTGGCTTTGGTGTGCCAGATATAGAACGCGCCTTGTGGAGTATGTCTAACTCTCTGACCATGGTTGTTGAGGCAGATCTCTATCCATTTAAGAAGGAAAGAGGAAAACAGCCTGCCTTGCGGGATATGAATTTACATCGTCTCCCGTGGCCTCTGCAGGAACTCGAAAATCTTGGAGATACAGAGGTGGAAATGAGGGTTACCCTGTCCTATTTCATTGAACCTAATCCCTCAAATCGAGGCTTTCGATCTCGCTACCGGTATGAATCCCATGGCCTGCGTTTTGATGTAAAAAGAGCCTATGAATCTGAAGCAGACTTTAGAACCCGCATTAACTCTCTGGCTATCAGTGCAGAAGAAGGAAGCAGTAGTACTGGTGATGATCAAAATTGGCTGATCGGCACGAAAAATCGGCACAAAGGTTCACTGCACTCTGATATCTGGAGAGGATCAGCTGCAGATTTGGCCAGTCGTGGTGTTCTGGCGGTGTTTCCTAATCTTGGTTGGTGGAAGACAAGGGCTGCCCTTGAGCGATACAATAAAAAGGCACGCTATGCCTTGATTATATCTATTCGAGCACCGGAGGTCGATGTTGACTTATATACTGCTGTGGAAAGTCAAATTAGAACCTCTGTTCAAATTGAGGCTGAGTGATGGAATTTCGAATAGCAGACACATTTACCGATAGCCTGACAAAACTGACAGGACAAGAGCAGAAAGCGGTGAAAACCACTGCCTTTGACCTGCAGATTAATCCGGCCAATCCAGGCCTGAAATTTCATCGGTTGGATCGGTGCAAAGATACTAATTTCTGGTCGGTCAGGGTTAATGATGATATTCGTCTAATTGTCCACAAAACCTATTCCAGCCTGATGCTCTGCTATGTTGGGCATCATGATAAGGCATATTCATGGGCAGAGCGACGAAAGCTTACAATCCATCCTAAAACCGGTGCAGCACAGCTTGTTGAGGTCCGGGAGCTGATCAAAGAAATTATTGTTCCCAAGTATGTGGAAGAAGAACAAACTGCAGCTGTTTCACCTCCACTTTTCATCGGTGTCTCTGATGAAGAATTACTCGGTTATGGCGTACCGGAGGAATGGCTGGAAGACGTCCGTCTTGCGACCGAGGATACCATACTTAGTCTGGTAGAGCATTTACCCGCTGAAGCCGCTGAAGCCCTGTTGGAACTGGCCGTTGGCGAGACACCAACGCTTCCTGAAACAGCTGTTGATAATGTTGACCCCTTTGATCATCCTGATGCACAGCGTCGTTTCCGGGTAATGGGCAATGTTGAAGAGTTGGAACGTGCTCTGGACTATCCCTGGGAGAAGTGGACTGTATTTCTGCATCCAGATCAGCGACAGATTGTTGAGAAAGAATTTAACGGGCCAGCAAGAGTTTCAGGCTCTGCCGGGACCGGTAAAACAATTGTTGCCCTGCACAGAGCTGTTCACCTGGCAAGGAAAACACCAGAAGCCAGAGTTCTCCTGACCACATTTTCCAGAGCCCTGGCCAATGCCCTGCAAACAAAATTCCGGCGATTAATCAGCAGTGAACCAAGGTTGGCGGAACGTCTGGAGGTGCAGGATATAGATTCTATTGGTCAGAGAATTTATGGCCTGCATTGCGGGAAGGTTGATCTGGTACCGCAGGAAACGATCCGGATGCTTGTTGAGCAGGCAGGAAATGCTGTTGAAGGACATAAGTTCAGCAACCATTTTCTGCTCAGTGAGTGGCAGGATGTGGTTGATGCCTGGCAGCTTGGTAGTTGGGAAGAGTACCGGGATGTAAGGCGCCTGGGAAGAAAAACCAGACTACCGGAAAAACAACGTGTCATTCTTTGGGATATTTTTTCACAGGTCCGTGATGAATTAAAAAAACGTGGACTCGTAACATCAGCAGATATGTTCAGCCAGGTAGCGGAAAAATTGTGTTCAGTAAAAAATCTTCCGTTTGCTTTTGTTGTTATTGATGAGGCACAGGATGTCAGCGTCAGTCAACTCCGTTTTTTAGCATCCCTTGGTGGAGATCGTCCCAACAACTTATTTTTTGCAGGGGATCTTGGCCAACGTATTTTTCAGCAGCCGTTTTCCTGGAAGGCTTTGGGGGTCGATATTCGTGGCAGATCCCGTACTCTCCGGGTTAATTATCGAACATCTCACCAGATCAGGATGCAGGCAGATCGGCTGCTTGGCCCTGAACTCTCAGATGTTGATGGGAATACTGAAACAAGAGGCGGAACAGTATCTGTGTTTAATGGCCCTGTGCCTGTTATGAAAATTCTGCCGAGTGAAAAGGATGAAATCCAGGCTGTTGGTGACTGGTTAGCGCAACTGCAGAGTGAGGGTATTCTTTCTGGAGAAATCGGTATTTTTGTCCGGTCAGAGGCTGAGCTCCCAAGGGCCTGTGCTGCCGCAGATTCAGCAGAGTTGCCTTTTAAGCTCCTGGATGAAAAGCTTGAAATGGTGAACAACTATGCCTCTATCAGCACCATGCACCTGGCCAAAGGTCTCGAATTCAGGGTCGTTGTTGTCATGGCCTGTGATGATGAAGTCCTTCCCCTGCAGGAGCGCATAGAAACCGTTGCTGATGATACGGATCTTGAAGAAGTTTATAATACCGAACGCCATCTGCTCTATGTCGCCTGTACCCGTGCCAGGGATCAGCTACTGGTAACGGGTGTTGATCCTGCATCAGAATTTGTTGATGACTTGATGGGGTAAGTGCAAGTAGAAATATCGCCACTGGATCTTTTTTCACAAAGCGAGTTATTTTTCATAACCCCTGGCCGCCTCACTCCATTCCATTTTTTTTATCTTTGAAAAATCTATGGTAGAGAATTTTAGTTTCTGCAACACCTTAAAAGCTTCACGTAAATCACTGGCGTTAGGGTGAATATAGTTCTCGACAGATTGGTTTTCTTGCTTGTGTCCGATGATGAAGTTTTTGACCCTTGGATTAGTATTCTTATCCAAATAGTTCACCATCATATGCCTGAATGACTTGAATGATTTTGTGGCTTCAGCATCTTCAATTTTGACATGCTTTTTTACGCCACATTGAGTCATGTATCCCCTCGCGTACCGCGTAGTACCATTCTTATTAATAACTGGTTTCCCGTTTTTTTTCACAATATCATGTTTGTTGAAGCGGTTACCCCATTTTTGATAGAAATCGCCCCTGTTGTTTTTCGTCTCTGATAAATCAGGAAAAATTCTGGAACCGTCTTTTAGCGATTCTATATATGTCAAGAACCCCAGTTTTCTTAACAGGGGGTGAACTGGTATAGATCGGATTGAGTTCAGGTTTTTAGCTCTTTTGGCTATGGCAGGGTTCGTTCTTATATAAATATACCAAATACCTTCGTCTGGATGTTTTCTGATATCTTCTTTGAATAGATAGGCAAGTTCATTCCCCCTGGCACCTGTGAATAAACCTAATAGCGGCATCCAGTAGTCAGATGGTTTCTTGAGTCTACCCTGGGTATAATGTTTGGAATTGAACAGCAAGGCCAGGTCGTTCTCTGTGAAAGAAGGGTCAGCAGCTTTCTTGTCCTTTCCTGCCGACATGGATGGGATAAAGTTACCCAGGCCTTTGCTGACATAGAACCGTTCCTCTGCCCATGTGAGGAACATTTTGATTGAAACAAATTCTCTATTGAGTGTGTCGTTGGATTTGCTTTTTCTTGCCTCTGTGGTGCCTATTTTGATTATCTCGTCTAGATGGTCAGCTAATATTTCGAAGTTTTTACGGCCACGAGGTTTTGGGTATATGTTGGCCAGCCTTTGTGGGATTCTTTTTACTTTTGCAACATATTCATTTTCAATTATTGCTTGGTTGAGTGATTTTAGCAATCTGTTACCACCCAATATTACACTGAATGATTTTAGGGTCCTTTCCTTGTCATCCTTAGTCTTTGGCGGTACTTTCTTGTTTTTGTTTTCCTTCTGGTCATCAATGTACCATTGAAGGTACGTTTTAACTGCTTTTGCTATTGTGATTTTTTTCAAGCCGTCATCAGCCAGTGTATCTTTAATTTCGTTAAGGCTGGATTGCAGTTCGTGGATCTCAGGTGTCGTAGACGAGGTGAGGGCGTTCGCATTGGGAATCGTTTTATTTGATGCAGCAGTTAAATTGGCCTCATGATTGTCGGCAAATTCAAGAATTAGAGTGGCTCTCTTGAATGGCCCGTACCCGGAAAGTTGATTCTTTTCTTCCAGGGTTAAAAGCTCAATAAATGTTGAAAGCACATCAGGGTCATCCCCAAGTTTAGACAAATAATGGCTCATCTGAGGGACCAAAGAGTTGTCATGTGATCCACCGTAATATTCACGCATCAAATCAACAGCAGTGGGTAAATAAAGGATGAGATCAAATTTATCTTTGGGTAAGCCAATCATTGAATCATTTTTTTGATTTTGGTCGTACGCGTCCACATGCTCAAGCCACAACCGCCTGGCTTTTTTTAATGCATCTGAATAGTTGGAAGTCCGAAGGGATTTTCTCACTTCATTCTTCTGGATACCATACAATGCTTTTACTTCAAGGGGAATACGGTACCGGAAATAATAGATACCATGTCGGGAAAGATAGAGATAAGAAGGGTTTGTTCTTGGTTTCATGTGCCTCACCGTGTGTGACACTAATGAAACCAAGAACAAAACTGCTTTTTCAATTAACTGATTTTAATTGAAAAAATATCAAAAATGGTGACCCCACGGGGAATCGAACCCCGGTTTCCGGCGTGAGAGGCCAGCGTCCTAACCGCTAGACGATGGGGCCATTATTGAGGGGTCTTTTTACAAGACAGAAGTTGCCTTGTCAAGGATTTGTTCTACGGCTTGTAAAATGTTTTGAGTCGGATGGGCCTTATGGTATTATCTTATGGTCAGTTTTTGTCCAAAGGATTTGCAGCTGCGCAAAACTTCAGGGAGATTTTGGAGAGAATCTCGCGCTTCGAGGTTTCTCAGTAATAATGAGGGGCCATATTGGAGATCCAGAGTGTCGCACAGACACTGAATGGTGAGTTCCGGTCCGGTGAAGAGGTTGTTGCCTTTGGTGGCAGCACAGGACAGAAGATGACCAGTGCGAGACTCTGCGGTTCGATGATCGATGGCCAGGAGGTATTTTCGTGCCCATATGGCTTGGTAGCGGTCTATGTAAATTTTTATCTGGGCCGTGAGCGCGTAGAAGTAAATCGGACTCACCCAGAAAAGCCGATCGGCCGAGTCAGTTTTTTCATAGAGAATTTCCATGTCATCTGAAATGATACAGGAGCCACTGGCAGTACAGGAGCCACATGCGTCACAGGGACTTATATCGAGCTCGCATAGATGAACAAATTCTACAGTATCGTCACTGTTTTCAGAAATTCCAGCAGCTACAGCCTTAGCCATTGTCTCTGAGTTGCCGTCTTCGCGGGGACTGCTGAGAATAAAAAGATTGTGCATTGAATTGACCTTCTGGGTTTTTAATTATTACGGGAGCGTGCTGTCTCATGAGCTTTCAGTAAAAGCATACAGTAATATCTTTTGGCTGGAAAGTTAGAAAGACCATAAACATTAATACTGGTACCACCGGTTTCATGTGAGGAAGACGATGATGAAGTTTGGACAAGAACAGCGCGTTCGCGTTGGTTTACTGAAAGGCTCATAGTGTTCGACAGGTCAGGTTTGTAAGATATTTCCTTTTTTCATTTTATCACTTGCACAGGCGAATGGCAAACATGGATATGGAAACCTGCAGGTGCTATTAGCAAATAATTGAGTTTGGTGGAATTTCGATATTTGATTGCATTATTGGGGATTCTGTTGTAAGATTTAGTGTTGGAAAGGGGTTTTGGTGGGCAGCGCTTTGGCTGCCATTTTTTATTTTAGGTGTGTTGAAATCCTTTTTTTTAATTGATAATAAATTGTTGTGGCCTGCGATAGAGCTGTTGTCGCGTGCTATATATAAAGATATTGTGTAGTTATCCTAAGGAGTGTCCTCCATTGCAGGCTGAACTTAAAGCAAATCTTCTCAGAGCTGGAAAAGATGAAGGATGTATCAGTTTTACAGAGCTGAACAAACTTCTTCCAGATGAAATTAAAGACCCCGCTTCCATAGAAAAAGTATTTAATTTTCTTGGTGATCACTCTATTGAGATTGTTACCCAGGAAGGGAAAAATGGTGAAAAACGCACCCTTTCCGGAGAAGTGTGGAAACAACCGGATGATGTCGGAGTGGATGCTGTCATTGATGATTCTGCAACTTCGTCAGCTGATGATGATGCTCATGACGGTGAAGAGACCACCACCACTTATCTTCGGGAAATGGGACGTTTTGATCTCCTCACTCCAGAAGAAGAGGCAAAGTATTCTAAAACGATCAGGCAGGGGTTTGATTCAATTATCGAGGCCATACGAATAGACAAATCCGGTGTGAAGGATCTTGAGCTGCTTCGGACTCGCATAGCATTATGGGAAAAAAGAGATCCCACCCTCAAACCCAAAAAACAACAGCTCAACTTTATGCGTTACAGCGTAATCAGTGCTGCAAAAAAGCATTCAGACTGTCGAGAACTCCTGGAGTTGCAGACACGCCTTGAGGCATACTCTCGCTCCATTGAAGTTGCCAAAGACTGTATGATCCGTGCAAACCTTCGCCTTGTGGTCTCCATTGCAAAACGTTATATGCATCAGGGACTCACTCTTGCTGATCTTATTCAAGAGGGGAATCTGGGCCTGATGCGTGCTGTTTTCCGTTTTGATTATACCAAGGGCAATAAATTTTCCACATATGCCTCCTGGTGGATACGTCAGGCAATTACCAGAGCCATTCTTGATAAGACCAGGACCATCCGTCTTCCTGTTCACTTTCTCGAGCTCAGGAGCCAGTTTTTCAAGGCTTTTTATGCGCTTTACAAAGAGCTAGGCCGGGAACCGACGCCTCTGGAGATTTCCAAGAATACCGATTTGCCCATGGATAAGATTCTTGCTATCCTCGAGGCTTCCAGAGAACCGATATCCCTTGAGACCCCTGTCGGAGACGATGATTCAACTTTGGGTGATTTTCTTGAAAATCAGGAATCTCAATCTCCTTATGAGGCAGTACAGAACCGGGAACTCTCCGGAAGAGTAGAGGAGATTCTGTCTACTCTTAGTGAGCGTGAAGAAAAAATCATCAGGCTGCGCTTTGGTATTGGTGAAAAGGCAGAGTACACCCTTGAGGAGATAGGCAAACGATTTAATGTATCCCGTGAACGAATCAGACAGATAGAAAAGAAGGCCCTGAATCGTCTTCGCCATTCCAGTCGTCGTGATAAATTGAAATTCTTTCTTGATTGATGGGCTCGTAAAAACGTATCGTCTCCTGCGTTAACGGAAAATTCTTAATCTCACAACGTACCTAATTGCATAGAGAAACTATGAAAATTCTATGCTTTGGATATGGAACTTTTCGAAGTCAAGAATTACCTTCAAGTCCATCCTGTTTGACCTTTTAGGGACTTTAACTTGATTAAAACACCGTATTCAAAAAAAGGACCGGGATATTTTTCCCGGTCCTTTTTTTTTGTTGAATTTATGACAATCTCGTAAAAAGGTAATTTGATAGATAGCTAAGTAAAAATTTCAGCTGCGACGCGCATATTTTTTGTTTGATTTCGGCCTACTAGGATATGTCGTAATTGAACAAAAAATGCAGCAGCGAAGCAGGTGAAGAGTTTTTACGACACCATCAATTTATAATTTTTTTCTAAAACGTTGTTGCCCCTGTTCTCTTTTTCTGTTCTAAAGCATGTAATGATTCTATGGAAGTAAATATCTAAGTGATTTTCAAAGAGAACTTTCTCTTTGTTTATTAGAACCGACAGTATTCCCTATAGTGAATGAATTATGAAAAATTTTGTGGAAAGTGCAGGCTTTGGTGATATTCTTGAAAAAGTTGAGGCTGGAGAACGGCTGTCATGCAGTGATGGTGTCAGGCTCTATGATTCTAATAATATATTGGCTCTTGGATATCTGGCCAATTTGGTTCGTAACAGAATAAACGGGGATAATACCTACTTTATCTATAATCAACACATCAATTACTCAAACATCTGTACTAATCTTTGTAAATTCTGTGCATTTGGAAAAGATAAAGAACATGAGCAGGCCTATGAAATGGATCTTGAAACTGTGAAACAGAAGGTTCAAGATCGCCTTGATGAACCTATCACGGAAATTCATATGGTTGGTGGAATTCATCCGGATCTCCCATTCTCCTATTATACTGATTTGCTGAAAGGGATAAAAGAAATTCGACCGGATGTTCATATTCAGGCATTCACCTGTGTCGAAATTGCGCACCTTGCCGGTCTTGCAGATCGATCCGTTGGAGATACCCTGGAAATTCTAAAAGATGCCGGCCTGGGTTCAATTCCTGGTGGAGGTGCAGAGGTATTTGCGCCACGTATCCGTGAGTTGACCTGTGAAAAAAAACTTCCTGGAAAGGAGTGGATAGAGGTTGCAAAAGTGGCCCATAAGCATGGTCTCCATACCAATGCTACCATGCTTTACGGTCATATCGAAACTATGGCAGAACGTGTTGAGCACCTTGATGCACTACGTCGTGCCCAGGATGAAACTCATGGATTTCTGGCCTTTATCCCCCTTGCGTTCCATCCTAAAAACACCGAGATGTCGGATATCTCGCGTACCACAGGTATTGATGATCTGAAAAACATTGCCGTTGCCAGGCTTATGTTGGATAATTTCCCGCACATCAAAGCTTATTGGGTAATGATAGGTCCCAAGATGGCTCAAATAGCCCTGTCTTTTGGTGCTGACGATATGGATGGTACTGTAAAAGAAGAGGTTATTACTCATATGGCAGGTGCTGAAACCGAACAAGCCATTGGTTCCACAACCCTTGTCAAACTTATTAGAGAATCCGGACGTGTAGCCATCGAAAGAGATACACTGTATGAGACTATTCAGGTTCATAATTGAAGGACTCCTGAAAACTCATCATCTGCTTCGTTGCTTCATTGTTGGTTAAGCCATCGGTTATTTTAGTTTATTACGATTTTGCTATATTCAAGAGAATAGGTAGTTTATTATGCAGGACTTTACTTACGCCAGTATCAGTGAACGTATTTTGGCAGGTGACAGATTAAGTGATGGTGAGTTTCTTTTTCTTCATGGCCATGGTGATCTGTATCAGTTGGGTTTCCTAGCCAACGCAATACGCGAGCAACGTCACCCCGAAAAAAATGTAACTTATGTCATTGATCGCAATATCAACTATACCGACATTTGTATTTCAGCCTGTAAGTTCTGTGCCTTCTTCAAGGCCCCCGAGGATAAAGACGGATATCTGCTCAGTAAAAACGAACTTGCCCTGAAGATAAAAGAAACACAGGCTCTTGGAGGAACCCAGATTTTGCTGCAGGGTGGTTTGCACCCTGATCTCCCCCTTGAATACTATGAAGATATGCTCCGCTTTATGAAGGAGACTGGTATTCATGTACATGGCTTTTCTCCTCCGGAGATCCATCATTTTGCAGAGATATCTAAACTTTCCATTGCAGAGGTTATTTCTCGCCTGATCAAGGCCGGGCTTGGCTCTATTCCAGGTGGTGGTGCTGAAATCCTCTCTGACAGGGTTCGATATTCAACAGCCCCGAGAAAGTGTAATGCTGATCAGTGGATAGCGGTGATGGAGGAGGCACATCACCAGGGGCTTCGTACCACTGCCACCATGATGTTCGGTCATGTCGAAACCGTTGCAGAGCGCCTTGAGCATCTACGCAGGCTAAGAGAACTTCAAGATCGTACAACAGGATTCACGGCTTTTATACCCTGGCCATTTCAGCCCGATCATACCGCTCTGGTTGAGCAGACTGAAATAGAAAAAACAACCGGATATAGCTATCTGAGAATGCTTGCTCTGTCACGGATCTATCTTGATAACTTTGAAAATATTCAGGCATCATGGGTTACCCAAGGGCCAAAGATTGCTCAACTGTCACTCTACTTTGGAGCTAATGATTTCGGCTCAACCATGATAGAGGAAAATGTGGTGGCCGCAGCGGGTATCAGCTTCCGCCTCTCTGAAACTGAGATAAGGCGGTTGGTGACTGATGCCGGGTTCACCCCTAAGCAGCGGTTGATGGATTATACCCTCGTTGTCTGAGCACTTATCGTGTCTCTGAAAACAAGCTCATCGCTTCGTATTATTCGTGCACCCTGGATTGTTCCAGTGGATGCAGATGTTTTTCGTGATGGTGCTATTGTTGCTGATGGTTCTGGCATTATAGATATTGGTCCTGCAAACCTTATAATTAGTCGCCATCCAGGGGTTGACATCATCGAACTTCCTGGCATTCTTCTTCCGGCCCTTGTGAATGCCCATATTCACCTTGATCTCTCGGTACTGGGTTCTGTTGTGCTGCCGTTTAAAGAAGCCACCATGTGTGATTGGATTTCAGCACTTCTCACTAAAAGGGCAGAGGCTGACTATTCCGAAGTCCAGGTAAATGCTGCGGCCCAGCAGACAGTAAACGATCAATATGAGTCAGGTGTTGGCCTGATGCTTAATATTGCTAATGTTCCTCTGGATCTGTTCGCAGTAGCTCCTGTTGAAGTTATCTCCCTTCTGGAGATACTTGGGCCGTCCAAGGCAGTAGAAACCTCTCTTATCCAGACAATTGACGAGGGATCAAAGGATCTCAAGTTGACAGGCCACGCACCATACTCCACCACACCCGGCCTTTTGAAAGTCATAAAAGAGAGAAGTCGCTGCCAGAACGCAATCTTTTCTCTGCATCTTGCCGAAAATTGTGACGAATCACTTTTACTTACAAAAGGGCAGGGCTGTTTTGCTACATTTTTAAGGGAAAGAAATGCCTTCGATGGTACTTTTCCCATAAGTGGAATTGACAGTAGTGGTGTGGTGGGGTACTTACAGCAAACAGGACTTCTTGATGATAAGACCTTGTGTGTGCATTGTGTGCACATGACTGATAAAGAGATCGAAATATTGTCACATTCCCGGGCTCATGTCTGTTTATGTCCCGGAAGTAATCGTTTTCTCTCTGTCGGTGTGGCACCTGTTGAAAAATTTATCAGGCACAATATTCTGCCCGCAATAGGAACGGACTCCATTGCATCCAATCCCGAGCTTAATCTGTGGCATGAGATGGCTCTGTTGCGAAAGGAACATCCCCGTATCAGTGCTGCGCTCATCTTGAAGATGGCAACTCTTGGCGGCGCCAGAGCCCTGCATAGAGATCATGAATTCGGATCCCTTTCAAAGGGTAAGATTGCCTTGTTCCTTCATGTACAGAGTGAGCATTATGAAGGGATTTCCAGGGCTGATGACTTGTTGAATAAACTCACTACCTCAGGCCAGCCTGCCATCGTTGAGTGGCTAAGCTTTTTGGATAATTGAAAGGTTTTGACTTAGGAGATAAATATTGAAATGAGTGGTGCCCGTATTGGAATGGTCAATTTTATAAATACTGCTCCGATTTATGAGATTTGGAAAAGTCGCGAACATCCTGCTGACTGGAATGTTGTAGAGGCTCCGCCTTCCACATTAAACAAGATGCTTGCTGAGGGCGAACTTGATCTTGGTTTTGTATCCTCCTATGAATATTGTGTAAGGCCTGAGCAATATCGTATCCTTTCTGATCTGTCCATCAGTGCCAATGGTTCAGTCGGATCTGTGATTTTATTTTCCCGGGTACAACCTGGTTTGCTCGGGGGCCACACCGTACTGCTCAGTGGTCAGTCTGAAACATCTATCGGTCTTGTAAAAATCATTCTTGAAGAGTTCTTTCATGTGAGGCCAGCCTATGAAATAGGAGATGTGAATGGCGAAAAAGCCAGGAACGCTGGTGGCATTTTAGCCATAGGTGATCAGGCATTACGTCTGGTAGCCGGTGACGAGTTTCCCTATAAGCTTGATCTTGCTGAGGTTTGGTGCCAGCATATGGACCTTCCATTTGTTTTTGCAGTATGCGCGGCAAGAGAGGAATTCTGTCGCAGTTCTCCAGAGATAGTTGCTGCTATCCACCGCGAATTTCTTCATTGCAGGACTGCAGGGAGAGAGCAACTGGAATCAATATGTGAATCTGTGGCACCACGGATTCCCATGCACCCTGATGAGTGTTATGTTTATCTCCGTGCAATAGAACATGATTTGGGTAAACGAAAACAGGCAGCCCTGGAAAGATTTTTTAATTATCTCATACAACGAAAGGAAGCCTCGCCCCTTTCAGTTCCATTGAATATATTTGAGAGTGAGTAATGATGGCGTCGTAAAAAATCTTCACCTGCTTCGTTGCTGCATTTTTTGTTCAATTACGACGTACCTTAGTACACTGAAAGCAAACAAAAGATACGCCCCTCGCATCTGAAGTTTTTTACTTAACCATCTATCAATTGACCTTTTTACGAGTCCATCAGTGGTGTTTACATGAAAACAATTCTTGTTGCTGTGACAGGTGCGTCAGCGATGATTTATCTTCAGTCCTTTCTTGAAATGCTTGAAGGTGAAGATCTGCTTGTTCATGGTATCTGTTCTGAATCAGGAGAAAAAGTCCTTGAACTCGAACATGGTTGTGGTGCGACTGCACTTCCTGGAGTGGAAAAATGGTTCAGCTGCAGAGATTTTGCTGCGGCACCGGCATCAGGATCAGCTGCCTATGAGGCTATGGTGGTCATTCCCTGTTCCATGGGAACCCTTGCCGCAATAGCTTCTGGAATAACAAACAATCTTATCCATCGCGCCGCTGATGTGATGCTGAAGGAAAATAAAAAGCTCATCCTTGTGACACGGGAAACTCCCCTTAATCGAACCCACCTTAAGAATATGCTGGCAGCACATGACGCAGGTGCAGTGATTTGCCCTCCTCATCCTGGTTATTATTTGAAACCGGAAACAATGAAAGAAGCAGCCATGACATTTTCTTGGCGGCTTGGGGACCAACTAGGCCTTGTCATGAGGGATCGGAAACGCTGGGGAGGTGATGACTGATGCTGCAGAAAATTACTGTCCTGCTTGAGATGATCAAGTTTAAACTCACTGTCTTTGCCATGCCTTTTGCCTTCATGGGAGCCTTTCTGGCTGACCGTGGCGTCCCTGATGGACGTACATTTCTGCTGGTGGTTCTTGCTATGGTTGGGGCCCGTACCTGTGCGATGGGCTTTAATCGTATTGTTGATGCCAAGTTTGATGCTGCAAATCCTCGTACTGCAGATCGCGCTATTCCTGCAGGAACTGTCAGTGTTTTTGAGGCATGGAGCCTGGTAATCATATCCGGCATTTTGTTTTTCTTTGTGGCCTGGTCCCTTAATCCATTGACGCTCACACTTGCACCGTTTGCCCTGGGACTTACCCTGTTTTATTCTCTTACCAAAAGGTTTACTTCGTTTTGCCACCTTGTTCTTGGTGTGGCTCTTGCATTTTCCCCACTTGGCGGCTGGGTTGCTGTCCAGGGAAGTTTAAATGGTTACCCATGGGCACTCTCTGCAGGAGTTCTCTTCTGGGTCGCGGGTTTTGATACAGTTTATGCATGTCTTGATGCTGACTTTGACCGTAAGGCCGGGCTTTACTCCATGCCATCCCTGTTGGGACAACGCAATGCTTTCAGGCTAGCAGCATTTTTTCATGTTATCGCTTTTGTCCTCTTTGCAGTTACCGGGACCCAGGCCAGATTAAACCTTGTATATTTTGCTGGTGTTCTGGTAACGGCCTGCATCCTGTTTTATCAGCACATAATCGTTAACCTCAACGATTTATCTAGGATTAAAGGGACTTTTTTCTCAATGAATGGCATTATCAGCATGGTACTGTTTGCTGCAACCTGGCTTTCTTTAGTGGTTGAAAAGATATGAATAAAAAAGGATTCTATGGACTGCTGTGCATAGTAGCCGTAATTCTACCTGGAAGCGTGACCTTCGCGGTCAGTGGTGAAATAGAAATATCCCAAAGGGTGTTACAGGCCATGTATCAGGGTGGTGAAAAGCTGAAGTACCGTGTTTCCTGGACGGGTGGTATTAAAATTGGCGAACTGAAGATGGAAATTGTTAAACTTCCTGGTGACAATGAGGAGTATGAGTTGCGTGCAAGGGTCAAGGATTCCGGAATTTTTCATTTTTTCTATCCGGTTGATGACAGCTTTGTGACAAAGGTCCAGGGTGCGAAACGTTTACCTGTTAGTTATAAGGTTGTCCAGAAAGAAGGCCGTGGCTATGAGGCTACCAGGCATACTCGTTACGATCAGCTGAATGGCGAGATCTGGTACCAGAAAAATGATGGTTCCCCAAAGACCTATAGCGTGGAAGAGGAGGTGTATAACGAGTTTTCATCTTTTTTTTACACTCGTCTCCTGCCACTGGTACCTGGCACATCTTCAATTGTTCCCACCTTTGCCGATGGGAAAAGGCATGAAGTTTTAGTGGAGAGTGGGGACGAAACCCGAATAAAAAAAACCGTGATTGGGGATGTTAATGTGCTTTCAGTAAGTCCCAGGATGCCTTTTAAAGGGCTGTACGACAAGGCTGGCGATACAGTGATCTGGATGAGTAATGATGAGTGTCGCGTACCAGTGCGGATAAACTCAAAAATTGCCATCGGTTCATTGACAGCAGAGCTTGTGTCCTACACCAATCCTTCCTGCAGCGACCAGAGTGAATACCATCGCAACATTCCCAAATCATCCACAACACCCGAAGCACTTGAGTTGGGCGACTGATTTACACCTGAATCCATGATTTATTCGTAATTGTTTGTGCCGGTAACATAATTGAATGTAAACATAAAAAATACGACCATAGAAGTTTTGAAAGGGCCGTTGCCTCCTTTTTATGTATTTGCTGCCAAAACTCCAGTTCTCTTTGAACCAATTGATATAGCAAATTATAATCAACATATTTTAAAACAATAAGCCGCATCAGAATAGAACTCTCACGGATTCAGGTTTCAGGCAGCATTTCTTTCTTCTGTTGATTATATTGTAAAAGTGTTTATATTCTGCCACGAAATTCGCGTAACGTAACTTAGAAATTTAAAAATTAACTGATACATTAGGAGAATAGCATGAAACTTATTCTTTTGGGCGCCCCCGGTGCCGGTAAAGGTACTGTTGCAAAACTACTCACTGCCATCGACGGTTCAGTACAGATTTCCACTGGAGATATTCTTCGTGGTGCTGTTAATGCAGGAACCGAACTTGGTAAGGAGGCTGAAGGGTATATGAAGCGTGGTGATCTGGTTCCAGATTCACTCATCATGGGAATCATGGAAAAGCGTCTTCAGGAACCTGATTGTGAAAAGGGTTTTCTCCTTGATGGCTTCCCACGTACTATTCCTCAGGCTGAAGAGCTTACTGCCCTTCTTGAGAAACTTGATATTAAACTTGATATGGCAGTTGACATTGATGTACCCAAAGATATCATTCTTGACAGACTCTGTACTCGTCGGACCTGTGAAAATCCCGATTGTCAGGCTATTTACAATGTTAAATCAAATCCTCCCAAAGTTGAGGGTATCTGTGATAAATGTGGTGCCAGGGCAATCCAGCGTGAAGATGAGACCGAAGAGGCGATCAGTCACAGACTTGCCACTTACAACGAGAAAACTGCCCCTTTAATCGGTTTTTACAAAGAAGCTGGACTTCTTATGAGTGTTCCTGCGACCTCAAGTGATGCCGTGATTGATGCAGTGAAAGAGAAACTGAACCTGTAATATTTTTCTATTTTACTGGTTTGTTGTATCTCAAGGGGGAGGAACCGAAAGGTTTTCTCTCCCTTTTATTTATCCACGGGAGCTTATAAAATGAGTGAATCTGTATTGGAAACAAACTATGATAATCTAACGCTGGTGCATCGTGGTAAAGTTCGCGATATGTACGCAATTCCAGGCCATGATGATAAATTGCTGATGGTGGCCACTGATCGAATTTCAGCCTTTGACGTGGTTATTGATGCAATACCCGGTAAAGGAAAGGTACTGACAGCATTATCGCTGTTTTGGTTTGATCTGCTCGGTGATGTGGTTGATAATCATCTGATTACAGCTGACGTTAATGAGTATCCTGAACTGTGTAAACCATACGCTGCTGAGCTGAAAGGACGATCAATGCTGGTTCATAAGACTGAACCGTTAACAGTTGAGTGCATTGTCAGGGGCTATATCTCTGGATCTTTCTGGAAGGCCTACCAGAAGAATACCACTGTCTGTGGCTTTACCTTTCCTGATAACCTTAAGGAATCTGATAAACTTCCTGAAGTACTCTTTACCCCGTCAACTAAGGCGGAGTTAGGTGATCACGATGAAAATATTTCAGTAAGTGAAATGGAAGAGATCCTTGGTAAAGAGCAGACCCGGAAAATATCAGATATCAGTATTGAACTCTACAGTAGAGCTGCAGATTACGCGCGTTCACGTGGGATAATTATTGCTGATACTAAGTTTGAACTTGGATTTCTTGGGGATGAGAAAAAACTGATTCTTATTGATGAGGTTCTCACTCCGGACTCGTCACGATTCTGGCCTCTGGACCAGTATGAGCCCGGCAAGGGACAACCAAGTTTCGATAAACAGTTTCTCCGGGATTATCTTTCAACCCTTGACTGGGACAAAAATCCTCCTGCGCCAAAAGTTCCACAGGATATAATTGATAAAACAAAAGCTCGCTACGAAGAGGCACTTGAAAAAATTATTGGCGGGTGATCTTGATTATCTGCTATAGCGATGCCTTTTGGGGACCAGCTCGCAGATGATGGAGACAAGTTTAGTAAAGGGAATGGGTTTAGTGAGATAATCGTTCATACCCGCTTTTTTACATTTCTTTTCAAATTCTGTGGTGGCTTGGGCGGTGAGGGCAACAATGGGGATGGGTGCAGAATCTGTGTCCTTCTCCATTTTTCTTATTGCCTCGGTGGTTTCAAGGCCGTTGAGTACTGGCATACGGATATCCATCAGTATGATGTCTGCCTTTGCTTTCTTCATTGTGTTAAGAAGTTCCCTGCCGTTTTCGCAAATAGTTACCGTACATCCCTGCTCTTCGAGATAGGCTGAAATGATGCGCTGATTTATAAATTCATCTTCTGCCAGGAAAACATGAATACCAGTGAGTTTTTTGGGACACACTGGTTGTTCCGGGAGGGGAATTGGTTTTGGGGATGGTGAATCAACCGGAAGGTTACAGAGGATAGTGAAACAGAATTTGGAACCATTTGCATCACTTCTTGCCAACCAGAGTTTACCATTCATATGCTGAATAAATTCAGCACTTATGGCCAGTCCTAACCCGGTACCCTCAACGACGGTATCGTTGTCCACTTCACCCCTCTCAAAGGCACGGAAAATTGATTGTCGGGCATTATCTGGGATTCCGCGCCCCTCGTCGGTTAAAGAAAACAGTAGTTTCACTTTGTTGGCAGATGGTGTTGATTGCAGCCTGACTTCAAGGGAAATTCGTCCTTTTTTACTGAATTTAATACTGTTTGAAATCAGATTGATCAATATTTGGCGAATACGCCCGCTGTCACCGGTGAGATTGTCAGGGATATCTGGTTCCTGTTCTGAGTGAATTGTTATGTCTTTATTCTCAGTCTGAATCCGCATCAGTTCTACTACTTCTGTGATAAGGGCAGAAAGGGAAAAAGGAGAATGATGTAACTGGAATTTTCCGGATTCGATTTGAGAAAGATCAAGGATAGAACTGACGACCGTCTGAAGTCGCCGCCCTGATAGAGTGGTCATCGAAAGAAGCTGTTGCTGGGTTGGATTCAGCGAATCTTTGCCAAGCATTTCCAGCATACCTAGCATTCCGTGAAGGGGGGTTCGTATCTCATGGCTCATGTTGGCTAGAAAAATAGATTTTGCCTGGTTGGCCTTTTCTGCCTCTATTCGTAACAATATGGCTTTACCTTCTTCCCGACGTCTTCTTTGGACCTCTTTTTCTAGAGATAAGTTTGAATCCTGGAGTTGGCTGTTCAAACTATTCATAGCGTTAGCAAGGTCTTCAAGTTCGGCAACTCTAAGCGAAGGGATTTTAATATCCTTTCCTTGCAAGATGGTGGAAGATCTGTTGGCAAGTGCCTGGAGCGGCTCTATGATCTTATTGTATGTTTCCCATCCAACTAGAACTGAAACAAGCATAAGTAGCACAATTAAAAAAACAAACAGAACAAAGGATTTGGTGCTTGGTGCCAGGGATTTGTCAGCATTAACTTTGGCTATGATGGTGAGTTGCTGACCGTAGAATTCTATGATGGTAGAGGCTGCGAAATAACGTTGTTCGTGAATTGTTATCTCGCCATCCCAGATCTGATTGGGGGCAAATGATGCCTGGGGGGATTCGTTGCCAGTTGATTTTGCAAGCACCAATCCTCGATTGTCCAACACCAGGACATTCAGTGCAGGTGGAAGAATGATCTGGTCAACAATATTCTGGAGGTTTCTGTAGGGGGTAATCCCAGAGATAACACCAATAATATAGGCGTTATCGAGAAAATACACCGGCTGGCTGATGGCAATAGCTGGAGCTCCACCTTTTAATGTGACCTGGGTTACATAGGGTGTTCCTGAATAATATGGAGAATCAAAGAGGGAAGCATTGTTTATGAAGCATTCATGTGTATCCTGTTTCGGATCAGATGAGACAGCACTTTTTATGGAGCCGTTGATGTCGTAAAAGGCAAGAGCTAAAAATTCAGGGTTGTTGTTTTTTATAGTTTTCAGGAGATTATAGCGCTGGTAATCCTTTTGGGCCATCCTTTCAATTTGCTGGCTGGCCGTTTCAAGCTCATGGAGAATCGTTTCAAAATAAATTTCTATGTGGGTACTGAGATTTTTACTGAGTGTTCGGAGTTGCTGATTAACCAGGTTGCTCTGAGAGTTGTTATATTGATATAAAAAGAAAGTCCCCAGCAGTAGCGCCTGGATCAGGGCAACTCCAACAAAGATAGACAGGATACGGGTACGAATAGTTGTACGCATTTACAACAATCAGTAAAAAGTTAATGAGACAAGTGGGCTATCTTTGTAGAGAGTGTATTGTTATTATAGTTAAAGTTAATAAAACGTCTAATAAAAACAAGTAAAAGAACTGTCTTTATGGGGTAAGGGGGGGAAAGTAACCAGACAGCTACCTTTACTCCGTCACCTAGGGGTAAAGATAGCTTGGAATGTGTCAAAAAACAATTACATTATCAAAGATTTAGGTATCTTTGATCACAAAAAAAGTAGTGGATATGATAAGTAAGTCAAAAATGTGTTAAATTCCACTCCAAAAACACAGGCGAAAACCCAACACTAAAAAAACCACAACATACCGATTTTACTGATGGTGCCCGAAGCGAGAATCGAACTCGCACAGCCAGAGGCCGAGGGATTTTAAGTCCCTTGCGTCTACCAGTTCCGCCATTCGGGCAGTGACTAGCTTTTACCACAGAGCTGATTTGTTTGTCAATTGTCAAAAACCTTGTTTCATATAATGGCTCGTGTGTATAGTTCCAAAATTGAATTATGCATGAATCAATGACGGCTTCGTGGACATTTACTTTTGTAAAATGTTGAAATTCTCAGCTATGCTTGAAAAGATCCTCTGTATCCATTTAGGACGTTCTTTGCCGGCCGCTGCCTATGCTCTTTAAACCAATCGATATAGAGATTATACTCAAGTCTTTTTAAGAAAAACAGGCAGTACCATCGGCAAACGCACACAGATTCGGATAACAGACAACAGAGTTAAAAACTATCAATGACAGATAATGCGCGAGACAAGTCATAAAATTATAAAGGCGATTGTTGTATTTTTTGGAATACTGCTGACAGGAGTTGTCGGGTATATGTATTTTGAAAACATCTCAATGATGGATGCTTTTTACATGACTGTTATCACCATCTCGACTGTTGGTTATGGTGATATGGTTCCGGTGCACACCAGTGGAAAGGTATTCACTGTATTTATGGTTTTTTGCGGTGTCGGTTATGTCATGTATATGTTTTCAAAAATCATGGAAACCGTCGTTGAGGGCGGACTCCGCGAGATTATGGGGAAGAGGATGATGGCGAAAGAACTGGCACGGTTGAATGAGCATTTTATTGTATGCGGCTATGGCCGAATTGGAAAGGTGATCTGTTCGACACTTGATGAAAATGAACAGCGTTTCGTAGTGATTGAAAGCGACCCTGGTGAATTTCAAAATATTGTGAATTCCGGATATACCGTAATTCAAGGAGATGCTTCTGAAGATGAGATTCTGAAAAAGGCGGGAATTAACAGTGCAAAAGGGTTGATAGCAGTAGTTTCAACAGATGCTGACAATGTTTTTATAACCCTGACAGCCAGAGGGCTGAGTCCGCAAATAAACATCCTGGCAAGGTCAAGCGGTGCTCAGGGATCAAAACGGAAGTTGAAACGCGCAGGAGCCGACTGCGTTATTTCACCATACACCATTGGCGGCATGCGCATGGCTCACTCGGTGATTCGCCCCAACGTGATTGATTTCCTCGAGGCGACCATGGCGGTTGATGAGTACAATCTGCAGATAGAGGAACTTGCTGTGAGAGAGACCGCGCATTTCACAGGGAAAACATTAATGGATTCCAACATCCGTAAGAGTTTTGATATTATTGTAATTGGTATAAAGCGTGGAACTGAAAATATGCTTTTTAACCCTCAGCCGGATACTGTGATTCTGGCAAAAGATATCCTCATTGTCCTCGGTAAGAGACAACAGATATCAGAACTGAAGAAAAGTATCTGTTGCTGAACCAGATAAGCCCGACTTTCTTCAGGATCTTGACGGCTCCGTGGCTCCTATTACTGTTTAACAGAACAACAAACACCTGAATTCGTGACGGATTCAGGTAGCAGTCAGAAAGTCATGGAGGCATCGCGGACGATCTGTCCCATTTCCCTCACAGCCTGATCAAGTCCTACGAAAACAGCCCTGGCGATGATGGCATGACCAATGGAGAGCTCCTCAATGGTGTCCAGGGCTGCTATTTTTGCCGTATTTTGATAATCCAGGCCATGCCCTGCATTTACCCGCAACCCCATCTGGTAAGCTTCTTCGGCTGCAGAGGTTATTAATTGGTATTCTTTTTCCTGGATAATTTCATTTTCAGCATCACAGTAGCGGCCGGTGTGTAATTCAACGTAGGTTGCTCCGATGGCTTGGGCTGCTTTTACCTGTTTAGCTTCCGGATCAATGAAAAGGGAGACAGGGATACCGGCTTTATTCATCTGGTTGATGGTTTTAGCGAGTTTTTTCTTCTGGCCGGTTACATTGAGACCGCCTTCAGTGGTGAGTTCCTGTCTCTTCTCGGGGACAAGCGTTACCATGTCAGGTTTCAGTGCTAGGGCGATTTCTACGATCTTTTTGTTGGCGCCCATTTCCAGGTTCATTCTGGTTTTAATGGTTTCGCGGAGCAGATGAATATCACGATCATTGATATGCCGCCGGTCTTCGCGAAGATGAACAACGATACCTGAAGCTCCTGCGAGTTCACAGATGGCTGCTGCGGCAACTGGATCAGGTTCATTTACGCCTCGGGCGTTACGAACTGTTGCCACGTGATCAACGTTGATTGCTAGCTGGGTCATTTGATTACTCCTGGAATTGTGTAGCTGTTTGATGAGTTGATTTTCGAGAGCCCACATTTCATTCGCTTCTTTTTCGGAACGTTCATGATCATATCCAAGAAGATGAAGAAGGCCATGGGTAATGAGCCATGTGAGTCTGTCATGAAGGGATGTTTTGAGGTTATCTGCCTCCCGACTGGCAGTTTCAACTGAAATAATAATGTCGCCGAGTTCTTTAATGCCGATACTCTCCACCACACTTAAGGGATCGCCCCCATCGTCAAAGGAGAAGGACAGTACATTGGTCGGTCCTGTTTTATCTCTATAATTACTGTTAAGCCAGCTTATTTCTTTATCATCGACGAGTAAAACAGAAACACTGTGATTAGCCACCTTATTCTGCTGCAGAAGCCACAGCGTACGTCTATGCAGAAGTTTAACATTAATACGAAAGGGTGCAGGATCACAGTTGACGGCGATATGGACGCTCATGGCTTGATAGTTTATTTACCGGTGGATGATTTTTCGTAGGCGCCAATGATTTTCTGAACCAGCGGATGTCTTACTACATCATGCTTTGAAAAGTTGCAAAAGCGGATTCCATTGATATTGTGAAGTATATTTTTTGCATGCAGGAGTCCGGATTGTTCGGATCGTGGCAGGTCGACTTGGGTCACGTCACCGGTGATGACTGCAGATGACTCAAATCCAATGCGGGTGAGAAACATCTTCATCTGTTCCCTGGTCGTGTTCTGGGCCTCATCGAGGATGATAAAGGCGTCATTTAAAGTGCGACCGCGCATAAAGGCAAGGGGGGCTATTTCGATGATTCCCTGTTCTATGTAATCAGCGCTCTTGTCAGGGCCAAGCATATCACTGAGAGCATCGTACAGGGGGCGCAGGTATGGATTAACCTTCTGTGCCAGATCGCCTGGCAGAAATCCGAGTTTTTCACCGGCTTCAACAGCTGGTCTGGTAAGAATTATTGATCGAACCTGACCGGTGCTGAGTGCTGAAACTGCCATGGCAACAGCAAGATAGGTTTTACCTGTTCCGGCAGGACCAATCCCGAAGACGATGTCGCTGTTACGGATTGCATCAATATAGCTTTTCTGGTTTTGGGTTTTTGGCGAAACAACACGGTTCTGTGCCGTGATATAGACCTTGTCGAGAAAGATTTTGGAAAGTGTGGCCTTTGGGGTTGCTTCGAGAACCTGAAGTCCAAAAGCAAAATCGGAAGTATATACTTTGAAACCCCTAGTGAGCAGATCGTAAAATTGTTTCAGAAGATCCGCGGCAAGGTCAACTTCATGCGCAAGACCACTGATGTGAAGACCATTACCCCGGACATGAATAGTGACACCGATATTCTGCTCAATCAGGTGGAGATTCCTGTTTAATTCGCCGTAGAGAACCCCCGCCTGACTGTTGTCAGGAAATGAGAGTTCCTGACTTTGTTGCTTTGTGGCCATCTGCTGCTTATCCTTTTTGAGCGAGTTCCTCGTCGATAAGTTTTTGGATGGCTTCGAAAGTTCTGTTTTTAAGCTTAATACCATTGACAAAAATAGTTGGTGTTCCAGTTACACCGGCGTTCTCAGCGTCGGAGAGGTCTTTTTCAACTTTTTCAGCTATTTCATCAGATTCCAGGTCTATTTTGAATTTTTCTAAATCGAGATCAAGTTTAGTGGCTATTCCCAGGATGGCCTCAGGACCAAGATCGGGCGCTATGGCAAAGAGTTCATCATGAAATTCCCAGAACTTCCCCTGTTTACCAGCAGCAAGAGCTGCTCGGGCTGCGGGTTCAGCATATTGATGAAAGCCGAGAGGCATGTTTTTCAGGATGATTTTGACGGTATCTGGGTTATTCTCGAGCACCTGCTCAAGTAGTGGCACCGTAGTGCTACAATGGGGTCACTCAAAGTCCGTAAAAACAACCAGGTTGATTGGGGCATTAACATTACCGAGGAATGGGGAACCGGCGGTGTCTACTTTGACGATAAAATCTACAGCAATGTCAGTGAAGCTGTTGTCTTTTTCATTGATTAGATATAGTCGTTCTCCTCGGGGGGCAATGTCAATGGCGGAGACCCCGGCACTGAGCCCGATCGTTCCGAGAAGCTCTCCGGATGATTGATATACCAGGACTTGAGATTTGTTGGTAAGGATAAAAACCTTCTTGCCATCAAGTGAGTAGACAATGTCAAGGGGTTTGGCCGGGAGTTCCCATTTGCTTTCAACCTGGAGCTGAACTTTCGCAGCATCTGTGGCATCGGCAGCAGCTATAGCCGTAGAACCTGATAAGGAAAGCAAGAGTAAAGCACTGGCTGCAATACACTGTTTGTATGTCATCGGTACCTCAAATATTTCAGAGTATGGATATCCTTGTCAGTGTCCAGGACTTTTAAGAATAGTACTGAGACATTCTGACAAAGGTGAAATGAAAAAGACAGCTTTAACCGTCATTTCCGATAAAACAGATAATAGTCCCTGTGGAGGGGTTTGGCAAGCACCGGTGTAAAATTTACAGTTCGGCCTAAGGACATATCTGTAAATTTAAATTGGGTTTTTTAGCATAAGATACGTATCGGACTTGACTGTGGAGAGGATGTGAATTAATTACTAACAGGTTCTCTTATTCATTATTGATGATTATGATGCTGTTTGTGTTGTCAACGCGAGGGTGGCGGAATTGGTAGACGCACTGGTCTTAGGAACCAGCGCCTTGTGCATGGGGGTTCGAGTCCCCCCTCTCGCACCATTGTCATAAACCAGAAATCCTGGATGTAATACTTGTAATGGAACTATAAATAGGTGTCTGACGTAAAATATACATGGTCGGGCTAAAATTTTATAAAGGATGGACAGAATGGATGTAGTTGTAGAAGACGTCAGTGCACTTACTAAAAAGCTTACCATCACCCTTTCAAAAGATGGGGTACAGAAAAAACTGGAAAAGGCCTATGGTAAACTCCAGCGTGAAACCAAAATGAAAGGTTTTCGCCGTGGCAAGGTTCCCAGAACAGTAATTATAAAACATTATCAGGGACAGGTTGAGGCTGAAGTTGGTGAGAAGCTGGTGCAGGACAGTTATTTTGATGCCATTGAAAAAGAAAAAGTAGATCCTGTTGTACATCCTGATATTTCTGAGCCCGTCTTTAATGAAGATGGCAGCTTTACCTATGTTGCACATATTGATGTGCGTCCCGAGTTTGAACTTGGTGAATATAAGGGCATTGAGGTTGAAAAAGTATCCAGTGAAGTGAGCGATGCAGCAGTTGAGGTCGAGATTGCTGAGCTTCGGCGCGACATGGCTCCTCTCAAGTCTGTTCAGGATAGAAGTGTTGAAAAGGGTGATGTGATCATCGTTGACTTTGAAGGCTTCCATAACGGGAAAGCCATGAAGGAAGTCAAAAATGAAAACTACTCGGTGGATATTGGCGCGGGCAAATTAAGTCCTGAATTTGAAGAAAAACTTGTTGGGATGAAACATGGTGAGGAAGCAAGCCATGAGGTAGAGTTTCCTGCCGAGTATGTGAACCCTGTTCTTGCTGGCAAGAAAGTTGAATTTCGGGTGAAGGTAAAAGATGTTAAAGAACGAGTCCTTCCAGAGTTGAACGATGAGTTTGCCAAAGATGTTGATGAAAAATATAATAGTTTCGGTGATCTTGAAAATGAAATCCGCGAACGTCTTCAAAAGGCCAAAGATGAACAGGCAGAAGGTGATACAACTGATCGCATCATGCTGAAACTTCTTGAAAACCATGTTTTTGATGTTCCTGAGCGTCTGATTCGGTTTGAAATTGAGGAGATGATCAAAAATACTGAGAAGAGTCTTGAGCAGCAGGGGATGAATCTTGAGTCGGCTGGTATTAATCGTGATGAGCTGGCGGAACAGAGTAAAGAGACGGCTGAAAAGAGGGTTCGGGGTGATTTCATTCTTAAGAAAATTGCTGATACCGAAGACATAAAGGTCAAGGATGAAGATCTCGATCGTGCCTTCCAGCGTATTGGTGATCAGTACAATATGCCCATTGCTCAGGTTAAAGAGTTTTTTCAGAGTCGTGATGACCTGCTTCCCTTTATGAATGAAATTTTAAATGAGAAGATACTGACCTTTCTTCGTGAAAATGCCACTTTCGTTGAGGCGGCAGCTGCTGACAAAGAGGATACTACCAAAGAGCCCAAGGAAGAGAGTGCTGACTGATAAGGTGCGGCACAACGATGTGCCCTGTATATCTTTGTAAACACACGACTGCATTAGCCTGGTTCAGGTTCTTGCAGTCGTCTTTATTTGAAGGAGAGTAATATGAATCTAGTACCAATGGTCGTGGAGCAGAGCCCGAGAGGTGAACGCTCTTTTGATATTTACTCGAGACTGCTGCGAGAAAGGATCATTTTTCTTGGAACCTCGGTTGGAGATGATGTGACAAATTCCATAGTCGCTCAGCTTCTCTTTCTTGAGGCGGAAGATCCTGATAAAGATATCACTTTTTATATCAATTCTCCAGGAGGTTCTGTTACCGCAGGACTGGCAATCTACGATACCATGCAATATGTGAAGTGTGATATAGCAACGCTCTGTATGGGACAGGCGGCATCAATGGGAGCATTGCTGCTTGCTGCAGGAACCCCTGGGAAACGCTATGCCCTTCCAAATTCACGGATAATGATTCACCAGCCCATGGGTGGGTATCAAGGGCAGGCAAGTGAGATAGACATCCATGCAAAAGAAATTCTCCGGATGCGTGATGATCTTAATAAAATACTGGCTAAACATACCGGACATACTGTTAAAAAGCTTAAAAATGACACAGACCGTGATAATTTTATGAGCCCCGTCGAAGCTAAAAAGTATGGGATAATAGACAAAGTTCTTGATAAACGAATGGATCCTTCCGAGGAAGAGTAATATGGATGATATCGAAACGAAAGACCCTAGTTGCAACTGTTCTTTCTGTGGTAAGGAACAGGGCGAGGTTGCAAAACTCATTGCCGGTCCAGACGTTTTTATCTGTGATGAATGTATTGACCTCTGCAATGAGATTGTCAAAGATGAAGAGGCGGCTGAAGTATCAGATAGTGATGATTCTCAGAGAGCAGCCTTGAAACCCATGGAGATTAATGCCCATCTTGATGACTATGTTATTGGTCAGAATTATGCCAAGAAGGTGTTGTCTGTTGCGGTTCACAATCATTATAAGCGTATAGAGGCTTCAACTTCGGATGACGTGGTTGAGTTGCAGAAATCCAATATAATTCTTATTGGACCGACAGGTAGTGGTAAAACCCTTGTTGCTCAGACGCTTGCCAGAATTCTTAATGTACCTTTTTGCATTGCAGATGCTACCACACTTACTGAGGCAGGCTATGTCGGTGATGACGTTGAAAATATACTGGTCAATCTTCTCCAGGCTGCAGATTACGATATAGAACGTGCTGAACGTGGTATTATTTATATTGATGAGATTGATAAAATTGCCAGGAAATCCGATAGCGCTTCACTCACTCGTGACGTTTCAGGTGAAGGTGTGCAGCAGGCCCTGTTGAAAATAATTGAAGGTACCATTGCTTCCATTCCTCCTAAAGGAGGGCGTAAACATCCTCAGCAGGAACTGGTAAAGATTGATACTACCAATGTTCTCTTTGTCTGTGGCGGTGCATTCGTCGGCCTCGAATCCGTTGTAAAACGCAGGAAAGGGAGGAAGTCAATAGGGTTTGGTGCCAAGGTCGAAAGTGATGGGGATTTGAAGATCGGTGATATTCTGGAGGCGGTACAACCTGAAGATCTGTTGAAGTTTGGGCTTATTCCTGAACTTGTGGGCAGACTTCCCGTTATTGCTACTATGAAAGAGCTCGAAGAAGACGATCTGATCCGTATTCTTAAAGAGCCTAAAAACGCGCTTACCAAACAGTATCAGCGACTGTTTGAGTTTGAGGATGTAAGGCTTCGATTTACCGAAGGTGCATTGTCGGCAATAGCTCAGAAGGCTTTGAAAAGGAAATCAGGTGCCCGTGGACTACGGTCGGTGATGGAAGAGGCTATGCTTGATGTAATGTATGAGCTGCCCTCAAAGGACAATGTTCAGGAGTGTGTGATAAGTGAACAGGTGATTAATGACGGTGACTATCCTGTTATACTTTACTCTAATCCTGCTGAAAAAAAACAACTTGAAAGTACAGGTTGATTTAATAATTGCAGTGTAAGGCCAGAATCTGCTGGCTAATTTGTTATACTATTGAGAGAAAAATCCCTTATGGAAACAAGCTTATATCCGCTTATGTCATTGCGGGACATTGTTATTTTTCCGCATATGGTAGCTCCCCTGGTTGTTGGTCGCAGCAAGTCCATACAAGCCTTGGAAGATGCCATGGAGAAACGTACCGAGATCCTTCTTGTTACTCAGCAGGATTCCAAAGTTGATGACCCCGTTGAGGATGAGATCTATAAGATTGGAACTCTGGCAGTGGTAATGCAACTGCTCCGTCTTCCGGACGGCACTATCAAGGCTCTGGTTGAAGGGAAGAAAAGGGCAGAGATCGTCTCGTTTATCCCCCATGATAAGTTTATGCAGGTGGAAGTTGCAGTTCGTGAAGATGTTGAAGGGGATGAACGTGAAACAGAGGTCTTTGTGCGCAGGCTTCGCAAAAAATTTGAAGAATTTGCCGAATTAAACCGTAAGATCCCCCGGGAAGTTCTTAAATCAGTTAAGAAGATTGAAACGAGCGGTAAGCTGGTCGACGTGATTAGCTCGCATCTGCCCTTGCAGTCAGGAGAGAAACAGCACATTCTTGAAATTGACTCAGTCACAGCCCGAATAGAAAAAGTGCTTGAGTGCATCCATCGTGAGATTGAATTGGCTGAGCTTGAAAAAGATATTAATGCCAGGGTGAAAAAACGAATGGGCAGGACTCAGCGGAATTATTTTCTTGGTGAGAAAGTCAAGGTTATCCAGAATGAGATTGGCCAGAATGAAGAAGGGGTCGATGAGATTGGAGAGCTTGAGCAGTCACTTGAAAAGAAAAACCTTCCCAAAATAGTAAGGGAAAAGGCTGTAAAAGAGTTAAAGAAGCTTCGTAGTATGCCGGCAATGTCTGCTGAGACAACAGTGGTAAGAAATTACATTGATTGTATTCTTACTCTGCCCTGGAATAAAAAATCAAGGGCACGGCTGGACATTGAAAAGGCTGAAAGAATCCTAGATGAAGATCATTATGGTCTTGAAAAACCTAAAGAACGCATACTTGAATATCTGGCTGTTCAGGCTCAGGTAAAGAAGTTGCAGGGCCCGATTATTTGTCTGGTGGGGCCTCCTGGAGTTGGTAAAACAAGTATTTGCAGATCCATTGCAAGGGCCATGGGAAGGAAGTTTACCCGCCTGTCTTTAGGAGGGGTGCGTGATGAGGCAGAGATCCGTGGACACCGGAGAACCTATGTCGGGGCAATGCCCGGTAAGATTATCCAGGCAATGCAGAAGGCAGGAGTTGCCAACCCAGTGTTCTGTCTTGATGAAGTGGATAAAATGAGTACCGACTTCCGTGGAGATCCCTCTTCTGCCCTTCTTGAAGTACTTGATCCTGAACAGAATAATGCCTTTAATGATCACTACCTTGATCTTGATTACGATCTGTCAGAGATTTTCTTTATTACCACTGCCAATAACCTTGAGGGGATCCCATTGCCTTTGCAGGACAGAATGGAAATCATCAGGCTTAATGGGTACACTGAAGAGGATAAGCAGAAGATCGCAGAGGGTTACCTTATTCCCAAACAGTTGAAATTAAATGGTTTTAAGGAGGATGATATTGCTCTTACCAGCGGCGGGACTTTGGAGATTATCCGCCGGTACACTAGAGAAGCTGGTGTTCGTAACTTTGAGAGAACCATTGCATCCGTTTTTCGTAAGATAGCTCGGGATCGTCTTAAAAAGAAATCAAAGACTGCAAAATATAAAGTTACCGCAAAGGGAGTGAATAAGTATCTTGGAACTCCTAAATTCCGTTTTGGGCTTGCAGAGGAACGCAATGAGGTTGGTCTTGTAACTGGACTTGCCTGGACCTCTGTTGGAGGTGAACTGTTGCAGATAGAGGCAACGTTGATGCCTGGAACCGGAAAGATGACTGTTACCGGAAAATTGGGTGATGTAATGCAGGAGTCAGCACAGGCAGCCCTTAGTTATGTCAGGTCGCGTGCCATGCGATTAGGGCTTGAACCTGATTTTTATCAGAAACTTGATATTCATGTTCATGTCCCTGAAGGAGCGGTTTCCAAAGATGGTCCTTCAGCAGGGGTTACCATGGCGACAGCATTGGTGTCAGCTATCTTAAAACTACCTGTGAACCATGAAGTCGCGATGACGGGTGAAATAACCTTGCGTGGCCGAGTGCTTCCCATCGGTGGACTTACCGAGAAACTTCTTGCTGCCAAGCGTGGTAATATTAAAACGGTTCTGATTCCAAAAGAAAATGAAAGAAATCTTGCCGACGTTCCTGCAAACATTCGCAAGAGTCTGGAAATACATTGTCTTGATAATGTAGACCAAGTGTTGGAAAAATCGCTTGTATTGAAGGAAGGGGAGGTGTTGTTCAAAGATGTTCCTCTTTCTTCTGTCTACGGCGATTTTACAGTGTCTTCACATAATAGTCCTCATTGATCTTTTTTGCTTGACGCTTTATGGGGATCTTGGTAAAAAGGTGTCCACGATTGAGGGGGGCGGTTAGCTCAGCTGGGAGAGCATCGGCCTTACAAGCCGAGGGTCACAGGTTCGATCCCTGTACCGCCCACCATTCAATTTTTTATTTTATCTAACTTGGAGCGGTAGTTCAGCTGGTTAGAATACCGGCCTGTCACGCCGGGGGTCGCGGGTTCGAGTCCCGTCCGCTCCGCCAGATATATTAAGAGAGGTTTCAGGCAATCAGGCTGAGACCTCTTTTTTTTTGTTTTTTTCGACAGGAAATTATTGGTTCGGGGCAAATGTGTTACACCCTTCAAGGGTCCCTTTGCTAAGGCCATTAACGAACCAGCGGGCACGCTTGGCAGAGGAACTGTGGTTGAAGGCGTCCTGGGCTGTGTAGCCCTCGTCAGTCTGTTCCAGCAGAAGGCGACTGACGGCATCAAGAGCATCATTAATGGTATCTGTTTCGACAACACTGTTGTCCATGCCGGTGTGTTTGGCCCAGATGCCTGCATAACAATCTGCCTGCAGTTCAAGTTTTACCGAAACCCTGGATGATTCACCGGGTGACATTTGTTGTTGGGCCAGGTGTGCTTTGCTGGTTATGCCGATAAGATTTTGTACATGATGTCCGACCATATGGGCAATAACGTAAGCCTGGGAAAAATTGCCGGGTGCATCGAGCTGATTTCTCAAATCCTGATAAAAGGATAAGTCGATAAAAACCTGCCGTAAAGACGGGCAATAAAATGAACCTGTGAACGTTTTGGAGACACCACATACTGAGTCTATCTGCTTACTAAACTTAATGACTTCTGGCTTCAGGTACCGCCCACCTTTTTCCGTGAAGATTTTATTCCAGACGTCCTCAGTGTCCGAGAGAACACTGTCTATAAAAATTGAGAGTTCCGTCTCCTCAAGGCTGAATTTCCTTGAAGGAGTTTTCTGGTCCAAATTTGATTCTTGCTCCGGAGAATTACCGGAAAACCACTCGGCTGTGATTCCAAAATAAATGAAGACGGCTATAAGCAGTAAAATCGCAATGCTCAGGAGCTTTACTCTTCGTGACTCTGAAAACGTTTGTATCTTTGTTACATAAACATTGAGAAGTTCAGGGTTCCAGCGCATAGTATTTCACGTTACCCTAGTTTGTTTTTGAATTTCTCGTTTACCTGGTAGACAAACGAGAGAACTTCGGCAACGGTCTGGTATAGCTCGGTTGGGATTTCATCACCAAGGTCTATTTTGGATAGTATTTCTACTAGATTGGCGTCCTCCTGGATATGTACCCCAGCTTCTTTGGCTGTCTCTATGATTTTTCTGGCGACCTCACCTTTCCCCTTGGCAACCACCTTTGGCGAGGTTGATGTTTGAGAGTCATAAAGAATGGCAACGGCCTTTTCAAGTTCATTCTTTTTCATGTAATTCAGATAGTTGTGTCGAGTATGGACTCTCCATGGGGAACCAGTTGCTGGATAAGGTCATTTGTGGGGTTCTTTGCAGTCTCTGTGACTGTTACTCCCAAGACGTCAGCGGTAGTAATTATTTCATTTAAATCCTGCTTATGGTCAGCTATGAATTCTTTTTTCTCTATGGAGTCACACCCAAAACGAATATAGAGACCCTCTTCTGTATGAAGAAAAATAATTTCCATGTCACCAAGCGGTTCCAGGCTCAGATGGAGAGAAAAACGTAATGGTTTGTTGAGTTCCGGCGAAGTACTTTCACTATTGTCTCTTTCCACCAGAAGGTAACCATTTTCAAGGAAGGGGAGTGGTAGTGGAAATATAAGCAGGTTTTCGGAGGTCAGCCGCAGCTGTGCCAGCTGATATAGCTCAAGGGTTCCAAGAAGTCTGTTTGCGCTGTCCGCAAGCTCAATGCCCTGTTTCATCGTACTTGCTATTTCCAGCAAGGCAGCCTTCAGTGAGAGTACAGCTTGATTTTGTTTGCCGTCTGCAAGCAATGCTTCCAGAGAAAGACCCTGGCGGTTAATGAGTTGTTTTAAAATGTTTCCGAAATCCAGACTGCCAGTCGGAGTTTGTTGTAGGTTATAAAAGTCACGCAGGCCCTCCTGTGATGAAGGGCTGAGCTGTTTTAGTAATGATGAATCTTCGGGTTTGAGGAGCGCCTGGAATAGACCGGTAATATCAAGGTTTTTGCCAAGAAGAGTAAGTGTCTTTCCAAAAAACATCTCCGGTGATTTGGAAATTATTTTCAGCTCAAGAAGGGGAGCTGTGGATAAAACTTCAAGGTTTAGCTTGGTTCCCGTACTCAGTGTGACTTCATCGCTTTGGGCAAGTATTTTGTTATTCAGGATGTCAAGATAATAACGATTGTCACCGACAGGCTCGAGTACAGTGGCAGTAAATGTCTGGCCGGGCCGACTCTGTTGCTGAAATTGTTGCCGGCCTTCGGCGTCTCCGGTTGCAGAACTGACAGGCTTGACGGCTGTTAGTGCATTAATGGTATTCATAGTACTTTTTCGGTAAAGGTGAACACGATCTTAATGCACAACGTAATATTGGGTGGAGAATAGTTATCCGGCAGTCTGCACTTTTTGGCGTAGCTGGTTACGTTGTTCCTGTAAACAAAAGGAGATTATGGTGTCTTTGTCTTTGGCTGAGATATAATCAAAATGAAAAGAAACCTGAAACTGGCCTTTGCGAATGCGCTTACTTCGTACAACGTGTCCTGTGCAGCCAATTTTTTCATGGTCACTGTTTAATGTCAGGGTGAGAGCGATTTTATGTCGGGTCAAAGGTTCTTCCGGAAAAATCGCCAAGGCTCCGCTACCAGAGAGGTCTAGAGTTCTACCTTTAATTGTCCATGGTTGTATCGTAGAGTCTGGAGATTCTGGGGAAAATCTGGCAATGATTTCAGTTTTAGCATTAACCCTGAAAAATTCTCTCAGACTTTCAGGATTAACTTTATTTTTGGCTGTCAGTTCAAGGGTGCGGTCGCCATTTATTTCTATGATTTTTGCTGTCAGAGTCAGTGCTGTATCTCCAGCCTTGATCGAGACAGGACAATGCTTGTTGAGATCAATATTTCCCGGAAGTTTCCTAGGCGGAAAAACCAGGAAAAAATTTGGCGAGTGAGATTCTTTGTAGACACAATTCATCCGAATGGTCTGGCCATCAACGGTGGAAATGTCGATTTTAGCGGCCTCACTGTCGACCAGTTTCTTAATTGTTTCTGATATTGAAGCAGTCAATGAAAATTCCTTTTAACGTCCTTTTACTTTTACTTTCAAACGAAGAAGGCGCCTTTGGGCAATCAGGCAGCATCCAATGATTGCATCTTGGTCTTCATCTTCTATTTCATCAAAATGATAAGCCGCATCCCAAAGTTTCTCGGTAAGCTGGGAAATACGAACAGGAGAGGCCAGTGTTTTAACAATGGTGGTTTCAGTTGTTGGTAGAGCTATTTCGAGCCGAACCTGAGTATCTTCAGGAGGAGATTCGGTAAAACTGGCACGAAGCCCGGAGCCACTCAAGTCAACGGTGGTGCCGGATATGGTCCACTTATCTTTTTCACTGCCGAACTCTTCAGGCACCACTGATCGCAGGAGAATGGGAACAGTGCAGTCAACCCTGAAATATTCACGCATTTGATCGTGACTGATGATTTTTAAGGCCTGTATTTCAAGTTCCTGTTCATCAATTATCTGTTTAATCGTACCTTCTATGGATACACTTTGCCCCCCAACATCCAAGTTGATAAGACAGGTAGTATCCTGATCAATCTTTTCACATGGGAGGCTACCTTTTTTAAATAGAAGCTTAAAATGATCCTCTTGTTGCTTTTTTAAAACGCAAAGGATTAGAACCCTGTCATCCGAATCTGTAACCGGCAAAAAAAGACGAACTGGTTTTGTATCAGATATATCAGTGAGAAAAGAGTTGGTGTCTGTCACGGGATATCCTTTTTTGGTAAAGAGAACACTGTGAAATAATAATCAAATCTACTTGTCATGGCCTCGTAAAATCTGTCGACTCCTTCATTACGCGCCCTTGGGGTGCAAATCTCTTATCTTTGTCACGTACAGCGGTACGTCGGGAAGGTAAAAAAACGGTGCCAGGATATGAAGTTTTTCGGATTCTAAGTTCACCTGTAAGTCCATTATGTTTGAAGTCTTTTTACGAGTTTATTATCTGTAGTTTACTAGAATATCATTTATACATATATCAATCAAGAAGGTATCTGAATAAAAGGAGAACCAAATCTTGTGATCACACCTGAGAAAGTTGTGCAGAATGTGGTTGTGATGATGGGAATACATAAGAATATACCAATAGTGGCATCGTCATGTATATTTTTAACTTTTATTCGAGGGTGTCAACAACAGACCAATACGCAGGGTTCGTTGTGGAAGGAGGGTAATTAGTGCGATTCGGCTTATACACTGCTGGTGTTACGATAGCCAGCAAGGCCGTTTTGGCCTTTTTTTAATTTTTGGATATCCTCATTGAGGAGTGTTTTTATCGTTTTGGCCTTTGAAGTGACTTTGTCATATGCATGTATGGCTTTGTCAAGTGTTCGTTGATATTCGCCTACAAAGGATTCGTTAAGTATTTCAGATCCCGTATCGCTCATGATTTCAATTATAAAAGCATCATTAGCCATCTGCTTTTTTCGTTGTCCCTGTAACTGCTTGCATTTCTCAAGTATTTCTTCGGGAGACAAATCTGAAATCCTGTCGCTGAGATCTGTCGCATTTCGTATAAGCTTTTGATAGTATAATATGCTTTCGTGAAAGAGATCTTCCGGGGTTTTCATAGTCATACGGCTGCCATTTTTGGAGTTGTCTCTCCGGAGTTCTGTTTCTGCCCATTTTGGATTTCAATTGCTTCTGCCCACGTTGCACGAAGTTCACACAGCATACTGCATGTGTTCTCTATTGGCTGGGAGTCGTTGTGTATGTTGGCTTGGGTCAATTCCTTTAACATATAGGCATAGAGTGCATCTAGGTTTTTAGAAATCTCCCCGCCAATCTCATGGTTGAGGGAACTTGAGAATTCTGAAATGATTGCCATGGTTTTTCCGATATATTTACCCTTATTTGCCATATCATCATTTTCAATGGCAAGCTTGGCCTGCTTACTGAATCGAATGGCCCCATCATACAACATAATGAGTATCTGTTCAGGAGTGGCAGTTGAAATCTGATTATCCAGGTATTGATTATAGCCGTTCATGTGTTAATCCCTATTCAGGCTGCTGATGGACGCAAGTTGTTGAGTGAGAAAATCACTTTCCGCATTCATTACACTTACCAATAGCTCCATGGCATTGAATTTAGACCTTAGCGTTTCTTCGCGTTTTGCCAGGCGGAGTTCTGATTGTTCGATGCGATCATCAATGCGACTGATATTTGAAGTAATGCTTTCGGTTCGTCCTGCAAGCAGACCGTTGGTTGAGTCTGTGAGGCTTTCAAGGTAGTTGTTGAATGAGGTTGCCAACCCCCCGGTACCACCTTCTTCACCAGCCAGTAGAGAAACGACACTATCAATATCCTGGGCGATGGCTGCGTCCAGGGTGTCAGTGTTGAGCGTAATTGTTCCATCTTTTTGTGTCTCAAGACCTAGCTGTGAAAGAGCGCTGAAGCTTCCGTTATTATCTGTGTAGGACGTTAACATATCCTGGAGGTGACGTTTGATTGAATTCAAGCCAGAGTCACCACCAAGCACTCCACCGTCACCGTCACCAAAGGTTGACTGGGCAGTAACAAAAGAAACAACGTCGTTATAACCATCAATGAAAGATCGTAGATTTCTGGCAATTGCACTGTCATCTTTGCTGATGCTGATACTCGTTGTGGTGCCAATTTCAGCATTCAGCAGGTCAAGTGTTACTCCGGGTATGGCCTCTGTAATAGTATTGGAGTCAGAGTAGATGTCGAGTCCATCAACTACGATATGGGCCTGAGTGGCAGGCTGGGATACTTGGAAATTACTGAAGGATTCTGTACCACCAGTCAAAGCGCTGCTGTCAACTGTAAAGGCGCTCCCAACGGTCTGGCCGGTAAACGTCAAACGATAGGGGGAGGAAGTTCCGTCATTAATTATGGAAGCAGAGATACCTATGTCAGCAGCATTTATTGCAGTCATAAGCCCTTCAAGGCTGTTGTTTTCGCTTGTTACGTCAATACTGTGGTCCACACCGTCAACTGAAATGATCAATGTTCCCGTACCCAGAATGGGATCTGTTTTGGAGGAGAAACCTATATCATTTCCAGCACCATCAACTGCATTGCTGTAGCTTTTTTGTACCTGTGCCAGGGATTGCACCTCAACCTGGTAACTGGTATCCACCAAGGCGTCATTTGATGCAGTGGCACTTAAGAAATCCTGTGAACTGGTGGAGAGCTTTCTGCTGAAATATTGTTCACGATCTCCAAGGTTTTGGATATTATCAAGAAAGCCATTGAGCTTTCCGTCAAATTCCTGGAAGGCTGACAAGCGGTTGTTCAACCAGACCTTGTCTGCTTCCATTCTAGTCAATGGTAAACGTTCGGCCTCCATTATTGCGCCAACAAGGGCATTTGTATCCAGTCCAGTCGCAAGACCACCAAAAGAAATAGCCATAATTATCTCCAGGTCAATAGCAGTTGAGCGTACAATCAGCTCACTGTATCAACAATATTACCTCTGAGTTCATTGAGGGTTTTTGTCAGTTCCATAAGTTCTTCAGGAGGGATCTGACGGATCACTTCATCGGTTTCAGTATCGACTACCTTTACCACCAGTTGATCTAAATCATTATTTTCAAAACGGACGGAATAGACACCATTTTCTGTGAGTGCTTTAATCTGGCCAAGTAGTTCTTCTGGTTGGGCAGATTTTGCTGAGGATTGTTCTGATGCGAGTTCCTCAGGTGCCTCTTTCACCTGCTTTTTTACTCTGTCTGTTTGTTCAGCTGCCTGCATCGGCTTGGGGCTCGTAACAGTGCTGTTTAATGCATCAATATTCATGGTCTACCTCCCTGTAGATTGGTGAACAGGCAGGAGCCGACCCCTGTGGAGGTCGACTCCTGTGGTTAAGGTTTGACTATCCAAGCAGTGACAATGCAAGCTGAGGAGCTTGATTTGCCTGGGCAAGGATGGAAACTCCAGCCTGCTGAAGGATATTCTGTTTGGTCATCTCTGAAGTTTCCTGGGCGATATCAGCGTCAAGAATACGTGAACGGGCTGCAGAAATGTTTTCAGAAATATTCTGCAGATTGGCAATGGTGGATTCAAAACGATTCTGAATAGCACCAAGGTCGCCACGTTCGGCATCAATGGTTCCAAGGGCTTTGTCGATTACATCAATAGCCTTCTGGGCACCATCAACAGTTGAGATATCAATGGCATTTACAGTCTCAGCATCAGCAGAGACGATGTCACCGGCTAATGTTCCGGAGACAACGCTACCACCAGCAACAGCAGCGGTGGATGATACAGAAAAAGAACTTCTGGAGGTAAATTCAACGACGCCGGCTACTGAGGTGGAGTCGGTACTAGCTAGTAATCCTTCGGTGTCGAGAGACGCTGCTGCACCACTGAGTCCTGTTACAGTCATCGTGGTACCGGCCCCTGTGGAATTGACTGCATCAAGGATCTGGATATCTTTTCCATCAGACTGCGACAGTGTCATACCGGTGGTGGTAACTTCTGCAGTAATGCCGGTTTTACCAGAAACATCATTGATGGCCTTTACCATACTAGTAAGATCGGTTGCATCTGTGATATTCGCACTAATGGTCTGCATATTGGCATCTGTGGTACCGATATCAAAACTGATAGTACCAGCATCACTAATGATAACATCTGCAGATGTTTTGGCAAATGCTTCCACACCAGAGTCAGCCGTGGCATCATTTACAGCCTGGGCAACAGTCTCAGCAGTATCATCTGCTACCACAGCAATATCGGTGGAACCTTTGTAACCAGCCACGGAAAGGGTCTGGGTGGTAATACCGTTACCACCGGCATTGTCTGTAGCCGCTGCAGTAGCAGCACCAGCACCTGTGGCGGCGGCAGCAGTGTTTCCTTCTATGGCATAGCGACCAAGATCGAGGGTGTTCATTGAGCCGATGGAGACAGAGATAGTCTCGTTGGCATTGGCACCAACCTGAAACTTCGAGTTGGTAAAAGAACCATCAAGAATGTTCAGACCGTTGAATGTGGTTGTACCTGCAATACGATCCATCTCCTGCTGAAGCTGGTTCACTTCTGCCTGGAGCGCATCACGATCGGCAACAGAGTTTGACGCGTTTGCTGATTGAACAGAGAGTTCGCGCATACGCTGTAAAATATTAGTACTTTCCTGCATGGCACCTTCAGCAGTTTGTGCTAAAGAGATACCATCATTTGCGTTACGGGCTGCCTGATTCAGACCGCGGATCTGCGAGGTCATACGATCGGAAATTGCCAGTCCGGCAGCATCGTCTTTGGCTGAGTTAATACGCAGACCAGATGACAGACGTGTCATTGATTGAGACAGTGCTGACTGAGATTTGCCCAAGTTACGTTGAGCGTTGAGAGACATTACGTTTGTGTTAATAGATAAGGCCATGATATTCCTCCATGAATATTCGTTTTGGCTAATGTTCGGGCATCCTTGCCCTGTAAGTACTGTTTACTGCTTGTTTTTTGTGATTTTTTGTTACACCTCCTTTTGTTTTTTTGTTTACAAGTTCATTATCGGGTGTATGAAAAAAAAACTAAAGGGAAAAAATCTTTTCGCCCTTTGTTATTTGTCGGCACCTCTTAAGAGATACTTTAGAAAAAAATATCATTTTTTAAAAAAAATTTCAGGCGATCAGTAGTTTGTTGGAATTATATAGGATATTAAAAAAGTAAAGATCCCGTTATCTGTGAAAACAGATAACGGGATGCTGACGTCGCTCCAAAGGAGGGTATTTATCTTTTGTTTACTTTATCCTTGCAATAATTGTAGTGCCAGTTGTGGTGTCTGGTTTGCCTGGGTCAATATTGACACACCTGCCTGCTGCAAAATATTCGCCTGAGTCATCGCAGATGTTTCCTGGGCAATATCTGCATCTCGGATTCGCGACCGTGCTGCAGTCAGATTCTCGGCAACATTCATCAAGTTTGAGATGGTTGATTCAAAGCGATTCTGCAGGGCACCAAGATCGCCACGCTGGGCATCTATTTTTCCAAGAGCAGCATCGACAATCTTGATGGCATCGTTTGATCCTTCAACATTACTGATGTCTATCTCTGTGACAGCTTCAAAGCTGGACAGGATATTGTCGGTGGTTGCAGCATTATCAATAACACTGCCCAGAGCATTAGTGACACTTGAGGAGGTGGTGAAGGAATCCTGTGAGGAGAGTTCGATTTCTCCTGAAATAACAGTCCCTTCGCCGATGGCGAGAGGTTCTGTGTTTCCGTCAGGTGTTACGATGTTTACTCCACCACCACCAGAATTGGTGAAATCACCAAGTATGATATCTTTACCATCAGGCTGAGTGAGAGTAAGTATTCCACTGGATACTGTGGCAGTAACACCTGTTACACCACTTTGGTCATTGATAGCTGTGGCAAGAGGTCCAAGATCTGTTGTGGTTACGCTGGCGCTGATGGTGGCGGTTGTACCACCACTCCCCACAACAAATGATACTATGCCATCATTGGTGAGGCCGGAGATTTCAGTTGTGGTTCTTGCTGTGGCGGATACACCAGTACCATCGGCAGCATTAGTGATGGATGCTGCAATAGTTTCTGCCGTTGCATTGGCCGGAATATCAATGTCCTCACTCCCTGACGATCCTGTTATTGTAAGTGTTTGGGCTGCTATGGTATTTGTTGTGGGCGTTCCTGCTGTTGCAGGAAGTGCCGAACCGGTTCCCTGGTTAGCAACACTGTTGGGGGTGTCAACAAAGTATCTGCCGAGATCGTCGGCGGCCATGCTGGCAATTGAAACACCTATTGTCTCGTTGGCGTTTGCTCCTACCTGGAACTGCTGAGAGACGAAGGTGCCATCAAGAATATTGAGTCCATTGAAGGTGGTTGATTGAGCTATTCTGTTCATTTCAGCCTTAAGCTGGTTCACTTCAGCCTGTAAGGCACCCCTGTCTGCTGCAGAGTTGGTTGCATTTGCAGACTGAACAGACAACTCACGAATACGTTGTAATATGTTAGTGCTTTCCTGCATGGCCCCCTCTGCGGTCTGAGAAAGGGAAATTCCGTCATTGGCATTTCGTGCTGCCTGGTTCATACCTCTGATTTGTGAGGTCATCCGGTCTGAAATGGCGAGTCCGGCGGCATCGTCCTTAGCCGAATTAATTCGTAATCCGGAAGAAAGGCGCTCCATGGATCGTGCCAGGTCATTTTGACTTTTAGCAAGATTACGCTGGGCATTTAATGAAGGTACGTTTGTATTGATTGTAAGTGCCATTTATTATCCTCCTTGAAAGGGTGTCTTCGGCGTCAATGTCAATCAGTTTACAAACGTAATGTGGTGTTCTCTCGAATGTTCCTCGCAGGTAAAATACTTGTCGTCAGGGATCTCTTTTTTCTTTAGCTGCAGGTGAAGAAAAAGGATTATTCAAAGAAGATGGCGTTGTAAAATTTTTGTGCCTTATTACGTTATTGTATCTTTTCAGCTTCTTACGAGCTTGTCAAAGAGGAATATGTTGATTTGTGCTGAATTTTAAGAAAGGAGGAAGCTTGACAATATTTTTCAAAAAAAAAGCCGGACAATAATTGCCCGGCTTCTACAAATTACAACTTGCCAATTACGCAGGCAGGGGTGTCTTGGGTTTATATTCAGTGTTTTCGAGAATAACTTGGATTGCCCGATTGGTTTTTGGTGAGAAGAATATCGGTGCGACAAGGTTTAATGTTATTTGCTGATCCTTGGGGACGGTTACCACAGAGAGAACATAGCAATCATCGTTGTCTGAAATTTTGAGGGCATTTTTAATAGATTCGTCAGGCTCAGCTTGATAATCTAGGAAAAAGTTGCTGGGATCTGTTATAACAAATGCAATGGCCGGATCATCTGCACTTTGGATCCAGAAGAGAGGACCTTCCTTTTTGTTCGGCATGACGATAAAATCGTGGAGGGTGGGGAAGCCAATCATTCCAGCGGGAAAATGAAGCAAATTATCAGGATCGTACTCAACTTCACCGAAACGTGTGTTTATGGTTCTCATTTGTCTTTCTTCTCTTTTGAAAGGTTAGCGCTCAGAGAATTAAGGGCATCCATATCCCATTGTATAGCAGTTTTATTCTCTTCAGTAATACGGTCGTAAACTTCCTGTCTGTAGATTTTGCGCTCTTTAGGGGCATCTATTCCAATACGGATACCTCCACCTTTGATTTCCACAATTTTAATCTTAATATCGTCACCGATGATAATACCTTCACCGGCTTTTCTGGTAAGAACGAGCATTTTGCTCTCCAATTAGTGTACATCTTATCATCTGACTCCATTACCTGATTAATGCTATGATGAATGCAGCAGATTGTCAAATAGTGAGTTGATATTTCTAGAAATAATCAAGGATTGAGATTTTGGAAACCTTGGCTGTTATACTCAGTGCAGCCTGGTAGGCAGTTTCCTGTTGAGCTATCTCATTATACACTTCAATTGCATCGGCATCCTGATAGCGGGATATTATCTGCTGAAGATCAATTCTGACATCTTCCTGATGCATAATAGCTGAATCTACCCTTGCAGCACGGTTACCAAGCTGACTGCGGCGACGCCTGCCTTGATCAGCAGCAATTTCAAGATTTTCCATGTTCTGCTGAAGTCCACCACCTGCTCCAAGGGGATCATCAATATTACCAGCTCGTAACGCCTCTTCGGTTCGGGTCAGTACACTTAATATGTCAATCCTACCGGGATCAGAAGCATAGACAGCAGGAGGGGATGGGCCACCAGCCTGCATAACTGAATTATCAATACCCATGAAAAGATCATTACCCGTAAGATTGGATTCCAGTTTCTCGCCGGGAGTTATCTCAAGTTCTGTTGGATTGGGTGTCCCCATGTAGAGATATGGCCACGTTGTTGAATCAGCGGGATCGTATGGTGGGTTGGGATTCAGAAGGTCTACCGGTGGATTGGGGTTGTAATTAGGGTTCTCAATAAATGGTTTGGTATTTTCTGCGTATCCGGAAAAGATATATTTTCCATCAACTATTGCATTGGCAGAGTCAAGCATCTCCTGTTTCAGGTTTGCTATCTCGTCAGCCAGCACCTCAAGATCTGCATCGGACATTGCACCGTTAATTCCGTTGATGGTAATCTCTTTGGCGCGCTGTAAGGTGTTTTCAATGTGGTTTAAATGGCCATCGGTGGCAGCCATTTTATCACTGGTAACACCCATTGTTTCAATGTACCTGTCTGTATGCATAAGCTGAGTACGGGAAGTGAGCACCGGTCTTATGGCAGACGGGTCATCAGACGCTTTGTTGAGCTTAGTACCAGTTGCACCCATAATACGAAGATCTTCGAGACGGGTGGTAACACGGTTAAGATTGGACTGCAACATTCGATATGTCGTTCCTTCTGTAGCCTTCATTATCTATCTCCCTGTGAGGCAGTTAGCGCTTCAACTGGATAAGGGTTCCCATCATTTCATCTATGGTGGAGAGGAATTTTGCTGAAGATTCAAAACCTCGCTGGTACTGGATAAGATTTATCATCTCTTCATCAAGCGACACGCCTGATTGGCCATCTCTGAGGTTCTGAAGCTGAATCATTGCATCTTCTGCCCCGCCGAGCGCCAGTTGATTTTGATTGGACTCAAGGCCGATGGAGGCGGTCATCTTGCCGTAGTAGGCACCAAAGTTGTCTATGCCGTCAATGAGGTAGTCTTCACCGATGTTTGATATGATCAGAGCATTTCTGTTATCACCCGGGGCTACCGTGTCTGGCGGCACAGGTGCTTGAGCTGCAGCAATATGGTTGGAATCAGATACGATAACGGACATATTGCGAGCTGCATCCTTCCAAGGGTCTGAAGCAGGAGGAGGAGGCAGTGGATTTGGGGGGGAGAAGAAGTCCCGTCCGGTAACTGAGTCAAGACCAGCACCAGCAGCATGGGCAGTATTTACGGATTCTGTTACTTC